>OJGZ01000176.1_pt1 | contig 28963 bp, 23 predicted proteins | sample 1595051 | NCBI WGS metagenome assembly OJGZ01 (sample SAMN05416800, study PRJEB24817) | seawater metagenome | isolation source: Sea water | place: Canada:Atlantic | collected 2013-07 | reverse complement strand
ATCTACACTAGATCGCTCGTCGGCAGCGTCAGATGTGTATAAGAGACAGAAATAAAATCGTATTAAAACTTTTTTCTAGTTATATAAAATTAAAAAACAACCTTTAAAGTTTCATCATTCCACTTACTCGGCTAACTTTGTAAGTCATCAATTTCTTTTGATGATTAAAATTTCAGATTATGAGCAAAGAAAGTAGACGTCGTGAAGCCTTAATATACCACGCAAAACCGAAACCCGGTAAAATACAAGTAGTACCTTCAAAAAAATATGCAACACAACGCGATCTCTCATTGGCGTATTCCCCTGGAGTTGCCGAACCTTGTTTGGAAATAGAAAAAGAAACAAACAATGTTTATAAATATACCAATAAAGGAAACTTGGTAGCAGTAATTTCAAACGGTACAGCGGTATTGGGGTTAGGTAATATTGGTCCTGAAGCTTCAAAACCTGTAATGGAAGGGAAAGGACTTCTTTTTAAAATATTTGCAGATATTGATGTGTTTGATATTGAGGTTAACACGGAAAATATTGATGAGTTTATTGAAACCGTTAAAAATATTTCGCCAACGTTTGGGGGGATTAACTTAGAAGATATTAAAGCTCCTGAAGCTTTTGAAATTGAACGTAGATTAAAAGAAGAGCTCGATATTCCCGTAATGCATGATGATCAACATGGTACGGCTATTATCTCAGCCGCTGCTTTATTGAATGCTTTAGAACTTGCTGACAAAAAAATTGAAGAAGTTTCCATCGTAATAAGTGGAGCTGGGGCAGCAGCAGTTTCGTGTACTAAACTTTACAAATCGTTTGGTGCAAAAGCTGAAAATATTGTGATGTTAGACAGTAAAGGAGTAATTAGAAAAGATAGAGATACGCTTTCTGAAGAAAAAGAAGAATTTGCAACGGCTCGAAAAATTGATACGTTAGAGGAAGCCATGGAAAATGCAGACGTATTTGTTGGGCTTTCTATTGCAGATATTGTAAGTCCAGAGATGCTAAAAAGCATGGCAGACAATCCAATAGTCTTTGCCATGGCCAATCCCAATCCTGAAATTGATTACGATTTAGCAATTAAAACCCGTGAAGATATTATTATGGCTACGGGGCGTAGTGACCACCCTAACCAAGTTAATAACGTGCTAGGTTTTCCTTTCATTTTTAGAGGAGCCTTAGATGTTCGTGCGACCAAGATTAATGAAGAAATGAAAATGGCAGCTGTAAAAGCTTTAGCAGAATTAGCTAAAGAGCCCGTGCCAGAACAAGTTAATATTGCTTATGGTGAAACACGGTTAACTTTTGGAAGGGATTATATTATTCCAAAACCTTTTGACCCTCGTTTGATTGCTGCTGTACCACCAGCTGTAGCCAAAGCAGCTATGGAAAGTGGAGTGGCAACGGAAGATATTGTCAACTGGCAAAAATATGAAGATGGGCTACATGAGCGTTTGGGCAGTGATAATAAGATTATACGATTGTTATTAAATAGAGCTCGTACAAACCCTAAGCGGATTGTGTTTGCTGAAGCTGACCATTTGGATGTTTTAAAGGCTGCTCAAATTGTATTTGAAGAAGGAATTGGAATTCCAGTTTTATTAGGAAGAAAAGAAATCATTCTCGAATTGATGGAGCAAATTGAGTTCGATATAGAGAATTTAGAGATTATCGATCCAAAATCTGACGAGCAAGAAGAAAAACGAAATTATTACGCAGAAAAGCATTGGAAAAGCCGTAGAAGAAGTGGCATTACATTATATGACGCCCAAAAAATAATGCGAGAACGTAATTATTTTGCAGCCATGATGGTGAACGAAGGCGATGCGGATACTATGATTTCAGGGTATTCCAGAGCATATCCTTCAGTGGTTCGCCCAGTACTAGAAACTATTGGTAGGTTCGACGGGGTGAGTAAAGTAGCTACTACCAATTTAATGCTTACTAAAAGAGGTCCTTTGTTTATTTCAGATACTTCTATAAATATAGATCCTACGGCTAAGGAATTGGCTAAAATTGCACAAATGACCAATTACACAATGAAAATGTTTGGTTTAACACCTGTTATTGCGATGGTATCATATGCAAATTTTGGTTCTTCAAAAGATCCACACGCTACTAAAGTGAAAGAAGCTGTTGATTATTTGCATAGAGTTGTTCCAGATATGCATGTAGATGGGGAGTTGCAAACAGACTTTGCGTTAAACCCAGATATGCTTCAGAAGAAATTTCCGTTTTCAAAATTGGCTGGTAAAAAAGTAAATGCTTTGGTATTTCCAAACCTGGACTCAGCAAACAGTAATTACAAACTTCTAAAAGAGCTTAATGGGGTTGAATCTATTGGTCCAATAATGTTAGGTATGCGAAAACCAGTTCACATTCTTCAGTTAGGCGCAAGTGTGGAGGAAATGGTAAATATGGCGGCTGTTTCGGTTGTAGATGCCCAACAAAAAGAGAAGCGTAAAAAAGAAGCGTTAAAGCAGCAAAAAGACTAAGTTTTTTCACCGTTATTTTCACATTTTTGAGACTGGCAGATGCAAATAATTATGCTATATTTGAGCCTTTAACATTTTTATAACGTATGATAACCCACATTGAGGGAAAATTAGTAGAAAAGAATCCAACCGATATAGTGATTGACTGTAATGGTGTTGGTTATTTTATCAATGTTTCGTTACATACTTTTTCACAACTTCCCGCTTCAGAAAACATAAAAGTATATACTCATTTACAGGTTCGTGAAGATGCACATACTTTGTATGGTTTTTATGAAAAAGCAGAACGGGAAATTTTTAGGTTGTTAGTGTCGGTTTCGGGAGTAGGTGCAAGTACCGCTCGAACCATGTTGTCTTCTTTAACCCCAGAACAAGTTAAAGATGCTGTCGCAACAGAAGATGCGGCAGTTATTCAATCTGTTAAAGGCATAGGGACAAAAACCGCACAGCGAGTGATATTAGATTTAAAAGATAAAGTGCTAAAAGTAGAGGGATTAGCGGGTATTTCTACAAGTTCAAGCAATACGAACAAAAATGAAGCGTTATCTGCTTTGGAGACGCTCGGGTTTGCACGTAAACAATCTGAAAAAGTTTGCGATAAAATTATAAAGCAAAACCCACAGGCAACTGCTGAAGAAATTATAAAACAAGCTTTAAAAAATTTATAACAATTGGGCGCAAAAAATTACGATTACATTCATAACTTTTGTAGGTTATTAGTATTAATAGGGGCTATTTTTGTAACGAGTACAACTGCCTTTTCACAGGACACCACTAGTACAGGATATGATGTTGGTAGAATGGATTTACCCGATCCACCAAGCATTCAAGATTTATATACCTACGATCCCGTTACAGACCGATATATTTATACTAGAACTTTAGGAAGTTTTAATATAAGTTATCCAATAATTCTTACGCCCGAAGAATACCAAGAGCTCATTTTGCAACAGGATATGAGGTCTTATTTTAAAGAAAAGATTGATGCTGCAGACGGTAGAAAAGAAAATTCTGAAGAAGCGCAAAAAAACTTACTGCCCGCATTTTATGTGAACTCAAACTTTTTTGAATCCATTTTCGGCGGAAATACCATTGAGGTAATCCCGCAAGGTTCAGTAGAAATGGATTTGGGGCTTTTATATACAAAACAAGACAATCCATCTTTTTCACCTAGAAACCGAAGTAACTTGTCTTTTGATTTTGATCAGCGTATCAGTTTAAGTTTACTTGGTAAGGTAGGAGAGCGACTTCAGGTTAATGCAAATTACGATACTCAGTCTACGTTTGATTTTCAAAACCAAATTAAATTAGAATATACCCCTACTGAAGACGATATCATTCAAAAAATTGAAGTAGGTAACGTTAGTATGCCACTTAACAGCTCTTTAATTCAAGGTGCGCAAAGCTTATTTGGTGTGAAAACACAACTTCAGTTTGGTAAAACGACTATTACTGGTGTGTTTTCTGAGCAAAAATCAGAAACTCGAACCGTTACTGCAGAAGGAGGAGCTACTGTCACAGATTACGAATTGTTTGCTTCAGAATATGATGAAAACCGTCACTTTTTCTTAGCACATTACTTTAGGGATAATTATGATAGGGTTTTGGAACAATATCCATTTATCAATTCAAATGTTCAAGTTACCCGAGTTGAAGTGTGGGTAACCAACCGAAGCAACAATACCGAAAATGTTCGTAACATCGTAGCATTGCAAGATATTGGAGAATCTAAACCTGAAAATATTGGTCTGGACATTCCCCCTGGAGGATTTATTAACAAACCAGCAAATTCATTTCCAGATAACTCAAATAACGATTTTAACCCATTTGGTATAAACGATCCTTCAGTCCCTTCAGTATTAAATAGCTCTATTCGGGATGTTGCAACTGTACAAGCGGGTTTTAGTGGAGTTCGTGTTCAACAAGGTGTAGATTATGTAATACAGGAAAATGTAAGGCGATTACAGCCAAATGAGTATACGTTACATCCTCAATTGGGTTATATATCTTTAAACCAACGTTTAAGTAACGATGAAGTTTTAGGTGTTTCTTTTCAATTTACCGTTAATGGAAAAGTATACCAAGTAGGAGAGTTTTCTAACGATGGTGTAGAGGCAACGGGTACAGGTAGTACTGCTGGGCAAGACCCTAATGAACCGCCACAAGGAGGTATAGAAGGTGTAGCCCAAAACTTAGTGGTTAAGATGCTGAAAAGCAATATTACCAATGTTGATGAACCGGTTTGGGATATTATGATGAAAAACATCTATTCTATTGGAGCTTTTCAGTTGGAACAAGAAGATTTCAGGTTAAACATTCTTTATACAGACCCTTCACCACTTAATTACATTACAGCTGCACAAGGAAGTTCTACTTTTCCAGCGACACCTTTGCCGGAAGATGTTGAAAATACAACGTTATTACGAGTTTTCAATTTAGATAGGTTAAATTTTAACGGCGATCCACAACAGGGCGGAGATGGTTTCTTCGATTTTCTACCCAACATTACAGTAGATACCCAAAACGGACAAATTATTTTCACCTCGGTTGAGCCCTTTGGTAAGTATTTATTCGATAAGTTAGACAATTCACCTGGGGGAGTTGAAAATTATAACATTCCATCGACCTATAATGCCAACCAGAACAAATATGTTTTTAGGACATTATATACTTCTACCAAAACACAGGCAGAACAAGAGGATAGTGATAAAAACAAGTTTCAATTAAAAGGTAGTTATAAGTCAACAGGAGCAGACGGAATCCCTATTGGGGCTTTTAACATACCGCAAGGTTCGGTAACGGTTACGGCCGGCGGACGACAATTGGTAGAAGGTGTAGATTATACGGTAAACTATCAATTGGGTAGGGTACAGATTTTAGATCCTTCTTTATTGAATTCAAATACTCCAATACAGATTTCTACTGAAAACAATACACTGTTTGGACAACAAACTAAACGATTCACAGGATTAAATATAGAGCATAAATTTAGTGATGAACTACAATTTGGTGCTACATATTTGAATTTGAACGAGCGGCCATTAACGCAGAAATCTTCTTATAATGTTGAACCTATTAACAACACTATTTTTGGTTTAAATGCTAACTACTCGACTGAAGTTCCTTTTTTAACGAGATTAGTGAACAAGTTGCCTAACATCGATACCGATGTGGAATCCAATGTGTCATTGCGTGGTGAATTTGCATACTTGATGCCGGGTGCTCCAAAAGTGTCAGATTTTGATGGGAAAGCAACCGTATATGTAGATGATTTTGAAGCTTCTCAAACCGAATTGGACATTAGTACCCCAAATACGTGGTTTTTAGGAAGCACGCCAGTTGGTTTAGGTGGTGAAATTACAAATCAATTATCTTATAATTACAATCGTGCAAGATTGCAATGGTACACTATCGATCCAATTTTTTACAGTAGTCAACGTCCCGACGGAATTACAGATGAAGACCTTTCTTCACCATTTACCCGACGTATTTTCCGTGATGAAATTTTTCCAGAACAAGATATTATACAGGGACAAACACAGGCTCTATTTTCATTGGACCTAGCTTATTTCCCTTCCGAAAGGGGGCCATATAACTTTAACCCTCAAGCGGCAGGTGGAAATACACTGCCAAATCCAGAAGAAAGATTTGCAGGTATTTCTAGACAATTAACCACTACAGATTTTGAACGTTCTAATGTAGAGTACATTCAATTTTGGGTAATGGATCCATATATTTATGAAGAAAATGAAAATAATCCAGGTGGGGTTATCAATTTTAATTTAGGTAACATTTCCGAAGATCTTTTAAAAGATGGCCGAAAACAATATGAAAATGGTCTGCCAGAAGATGGCGGGGATGAAAATACCATACCTACTATCTACGGAAAAGTACCAACTAATCAATCGCTTGTATATACCTTCGATACAGAAGGCCAACAGCGTACCAATCAAGATATAGGCTATGACGGTATCAATGACGCCGGTGAGACAACTATGTTCCCAAATTTTGGAAACCTTGCCGATCCTGCAAATGATAACTATCAATACTTTTTACAAGCAGATGGAGATGTAATTAATCGATACCGTCAGTACAATGGTACCGAAGGAAACTCGCCTGTAGAGGTTACCGACACGAATAGAGGGTCTACAACACAACCTGATGTGGAAGACATTAACCGTGACAATACCATGAATACGGTTGATGCTTATTTTGAATATAATATCCCTTTTAGGTCTAAACCAGGGAGTGATGTCCCGGGTGCAAACCAAGAGTTGGATACTGACAACAACGATTATGTTACAGATGTTAAGGAAATACAGGTAACAACACCTAACAACGAAACTATCAATGCACGTTGGGTACAGTTTAAAATACCAATTAGTGACCCAGATCAAGCTGTTAATGGAATTTCAGATTTTAGATCCATCCGTTTTATGAGGATGTATCTTTCACAATTTTCTGAAGCAACGGTTCTTCGTTTTGGTACTTTAGAATTGGTGCGAGGGGATTACAGAAGATATACTCAAACACTGGATTTAACTGGAGAAGATCCAGAAATGGATGACACAAGTTTTGAAAATGAATCTGTTAACATTGAAGAAAACGGAAATAGACAACCTATACCTTATGTGCTGCCTCCTGGTGTGTTACGTGAGCAATTGAACAATAATAATAACCTAATCCGTCAAAACGAACAATCTCTTGCCCTACGGGTTAATGGTTTGGAAGCTGGGGATGGCCGTGGTGTATATAAAAACTTTAATGTGGACATGCGCCAGTATGAAAATCTGGAAATGTTCATCCATGCCGAGTCGCTACAAAATGAAGCTGCTTTGGCAGATGGTGAAATGGTAGCCTTTATGCGTTTGGGTAATGACCTTTCACAGAATTATTATGAAATTGAAATCCCACTTAATCCAACTTCATTTGGAGCAACTTCTCGTGAAGAAGTATGGCCGGTAGAAAACCGTATACGATTACCATTAGCATTGTTGCAAGAAATAAAAACACGTGTTTTAGGAGCTGTAGAGCCACCTGCAGATCCCGATCAGCCTGTATATTTTATGCAATCTGAACTGGACCCTAATTTTTCAGGCCCTGAAAATGAAATGCGAATTGGTATTAAAGGAAACCCAAGTTTTGGAAATGTACGTATAGTAATGTTGGGGATGAAAAACAGGGAGGATAATACCAGTGATATAGCTGGTGAAGTGTGGTTTAATGAATTACGTCTTTCTGATTTAAAAAACCAAGGTGGATGGGCTGCTGTTGCTACATTAGATGCTAATATGGCCGACTTTATGAATGTAAGTGCTACCGGTAGAAGGAGTACAGTAGGTTTTGGATCGGTAGAACAAGGCCCTAACCAACGAAGCCGTGAAGACGTAAAACAATACGATGTGGTGACCAATTTTAACTTGGGTCAATTGCTTCCAGAAAAATGGGGCATTCAATTACCATTTAATTACGGCCGTTCGGAAGAGTTGATAACCCCGCAATACGATCCTGAATTTCAAGATATCGAGCTAGAGACACGTATAGAGAATACCGAAGACGAAGATGAAAAGGAAGCCATTAGGCAACAGTCTGTAGATTACACAAAACGACAAAGTGTTAATTTTATTGGGGTACGTAAAGACAGAACAGGAGATTCAAAGCCAAAACCTTACGATATTGAAAACTTTACTTTTTCATATTCTTACAATCAAGTAGATCATCACGATTTTGAAATTGAAGATGCTTTAGATCAAAACGTTCGTGTTGGCGGAACCTATAACTATAATTTTGATCAAAAACCTTACGAACCATTTAAAAAGAACGATTCGCTCTTTACAGGTAAGTATTGGCAGTTTTTAAAAGACTTTAATATAAATTATAAGCCTACAAATGTTTCGGTAAGCTCGAATATTGTTCGTCAATATAATGAACAAAAATTTAGAGAATTAAACCGTTTACCTGGAAACCTTGGTATTCCTACGCTGTACCAACGTAATTTCCTGTTCGATTGGGAATATACAATCAACTATAACTTAACTAAATCATTGCGTTTCAATTTTACTTCCTCAAACAACAGGATAGTAACTAATTATCTTGACGATGAAGGTTTCTCGGACGATAGTATAGGTATTTGGGACGGTTTCTTTGATATAGGGGATCCTAATCAACATTTCCAATCGTTACAATTAAATTATGATTTACCGACAGCTAAATTTCCATTCTTAAAGTTTATTAGGGCCACTTATTCTTATACAGGGGATTTCCAATGGCAAGATGGAAGTGATTTGTTCAATAACATTTCAATCCCGAATGACAATGGTGAAGGAAGCCAAACCTATGATTTAGGTAATTCCATTCAAAATGCAAGCACCCATGCTATTAACTCCAATCTTGATATGACAGGTTTTTACCGTTATGTTGGGCTTACCAAGAAAACCAGTTCAAACCAAGGAGGTAATAATAGATCAGGTGTTGAAAGAGGCGGTGAGTCAAAAGAAGGCAATAAAGCAGGTGCTGAAGGAAAAGGCAGGGAAGAAGAAAGTAGAAATGCCGCAAATGCAAGAGGTGGAAATAATGTACTGGGTAATGCTGGTGGTAATCAAGCAGGCGGTGCAGGTTCTTTAAGTGGAGGCGATAAAGCTGTTAATACGCTTATTGGGCTAGTGACTTCTATCAAGAAAATCCAGTTCAATTATCAAGAGAACCAAGGTATATTCCTTCCAGGCTATACACAATCCATAGGTTTTATCGGGACGTTACGCCCTACAACCGCATTTACATTTGGTAGCCAAGCTGAAATAAGGGAAATGGCAGCACGAAATGGGTGGCTTACATTATACCCAGAATTTAATGAACAATATACCGAAGTGGAAAATCGACAAATGGACATACAAGTAAACCTTGAACCATTAGAAGATTTAACTATTGATATTAACGGAAGCCGATTATATTCTGAAAATTATGCTGAAAACTATATAGTTGAAAATGGACAGTATCGTTCATTGACGCCAAATACTTTCGGAAATTTCAATATATCAACCTTATTGATTAAGACAGCTTTTAGTACAAGTGACGAAAATAGCTCTGAAGCTTTTGACGACTTCAGGGAAAACAGACTGGTTATTGCAAACAGACTCGCTGAAGAGCGTTACGGAAGCAATATTCCAAGAGATCCTGAGACAGGCTTCCCTGTAGGTTATGGAAGAACAAGCCAAGATGTATTGTTGCCAGCATTTTTAGCAGCTTACAAAGGAAGCGATGCATCCAGTGAAAAGACAGGCTTTTTACGGGATATTCCTTTACCAAACTGGGATATAAAATATACCGGTTTAATGAACATAGACTGGTTTAAAAAGAACTTTAAGCGGTTTTCTTTGCAACACGGTTACAGGGCAGGTTATACAGTTAATCAATTTCAAAGTAACTTAGACTTTGATAGAAACAACCCAGACGCTGTAGATCAAGCAGGTAATTTTAAAAGTGAAACACTGTATAGCAATGTAAACCTTATGGAGCAATTTTCACCATTGTTACGGGTGGATTTTGAAATGAAGAATTCTGTAAAAATTCTTGCTGAATTAAGAAAAGACAGAGCATTGTCTCTAAGTTTCGCAAATAATTTGCTAACCGAAATTCAAGGTAATGAAATCATCCTTGGTTTAGGGTATCGAGTGAAAGATCTTACCATAGGCACTAACTTTGGAGGAAAAAAGAAAATACTTAAAAGTGATTTAAACTTTAAGGTAGATCTTTCTAGAAGGGATAACAAAACGATTATCCGTTATCTCGATATTGAAAATAATCAAACAACAGCAGGGCAAACTATATATGGACTTCAATTTACTGCAGATTATGCATTGAGTAAAAATTTAACCGCTCTGTTCTATTATGATCATACATTCTCGGAATATGCAATATCAACTGCATTTCCACAAACAACTATTAGAAGTGGTATAACCCTTCGCTATAACTTCGGAAACTAAATAACAAAATAAACTTTTAAGAAATTTATATTATGAATATACCTGCAGAACTAAAATACACAAAGGACCACGAGTGGATAAAGATTGAGGGTGATATTGCCACTGTTGGCGTTACAGATTTTGCACAAGGCGAATTAGGGGACATTGTATACGTAGAAGTAGAAACAGTGGACGAAACCTTAGATAGAGAAGAGGTTTTCGGAACCGTAGAAGCCGTTAAAACTGTTTCAGACTTGTTTTTACCTCTTTCAGGGGAAATTATAGAGTTTAATGAAAACTTAGAAAACGAACCTGAAAAAGTAAACTCAGATCCTTATGGAGATGGTTGGATGATAAAAATTAAAATATCCAATCAAGAAGAGATAGAAGATTTATTAGATGCAGCAGCTTATCAAGAAATTATTGGGGGTTAAAAACCTTCTTTTTTTAGCAACAGCTTATACGATTTTTATATCCATTGGGTTATTACTGCCTTCTCAAGGCCTATTGCCGAGTCAAGATAAAATACCATTCGATAAAATTGCTCATGTGCTTATCAATTGTGTTTTGGTAGTAACGTGGCTCTCTTTCTTTTATATAAAAGAAAAAAAGATGATGTCCATAACGACAATATATGCTGTTTTTGGTGTATGCTTGCTCTATGGCATAGTAATTGAGGTTTTACAACATATATTCACAACCTATCGTCAAGCAGATTTACTTGATGTTGTAGCAAATGCAATTGGTTTGCTTTTAGGGGTTGGACTTTTTAGAAGAATTAAAGACAAAATTTTTAACTAAATATGATTTTAGTTTTCAATTGAACTATAAATTCTATATTTTAGCAACACAATAAATACTCTATTATGGAACCGAAGAAAAATCCGAAAGCGGATATGAACCGCAGAAGCACATTGTTCTTTCAAATAGGAATGATCTTAATGCTTTTTATTGCTTGGCAAGCTATTGAATGGAAAACGTATGATAAATCAGACCTTGATGCCGGAATGGTCGATGTAGGTGACGATCTTGAAGAGGAAGTGCCAATTACACAACAATTGACACCACCGCCACCACCACCGCCACCACCACCAGCACCAGAAGTAATAGAGGTTGTTGAAGATGAAGAAGAAGTGGAAGAAACCATAATAGAATCTACCGAAGCAAGCCAAGAAGAAGAAATTGTTGAAGTTGAGGAAATTGTTGAGGAAGAAGTAGAAGAAGAAATTGCAGATGTACCTTTCGCCGTAATTGAAAACGTGCCAATCTACCCAGGTTGTGAGAACGAAAGCGGAAATAACGCCAAGAAAAAGTGTATGTCCGAAAAAGTACAAAGATTCGTTCAGAAAAAATTTGATACCGAATTAGCTAATGATTTAGGTTTGGATGGTAAGCAACGAATTTTCGTTCAGTTTAAGATTAACAAAAGCGGAAATGTTGTAGATGTAAGGGCTCGTGCTCCACATCCAAGATTGGAAAGAGAAGCTGTAGAGGTTGTAAAGTCATTACCTAAAATGACACCTGGTAAGCAAAGAGGAAAATCAGTTGGTGTATTATATTCACTACCTATCCTTTTCCAAGTTCAAAACTAAGAGTATTTAATATAGATTATAAAACGCCTTCAGAAATGAAGGCGTTTTTTATTTGGCATAACCCTTGTATTAGGTTTAGTATAGTAACCATTAAATACAATCGTTATGAAATCTTCAACAAAACAAAATCCAAAAAAGTATTCAAAAAGAGAAGACAAGAAAAGCATTAACATTTCTTGGAATTCCAGTCTTTTTTTTCAATTGGGCCTTATTGTTAGTATGCTATTGGTGTTTCTTGTAGCAGAAAGCAGTATTGGTTCTACTACTGTAAAACAGGTATCAGAGAATGATTTTTACTTACCAGAACCTGCATTTGTAAATTATAGACTTGAAGAGCCAGTTATGGACATTCCCAAGCCCAAAGAACCCATAAAGCAACAACCAAAAAGGGAGAAAGTCAGTATCATTAAAAATGAACTAAAAATGGTTGATAATTCAACTTCTGACCTTCCTGAAACACCTACAGCAAGTACGGAAACACCTTTAGTTAATGTTCCTAAGGCACCTAATGTAGAAACACCGGAACAACCTAAAAATTATTATTCAAATACAGTTGAAAACGCGCCTATATTTCCAGGTTGTGAATCACTATCCAGCAATAAACAACGTGTTGCTTGTATGTCTAAAAAAGTAAAGGCTTTTATAAGTAGAAATTTTGATGCTGAAAAATTTTCTGGGGCAATTGATCAAGGTGAAATACAGCGCATTGATGTTCAGTTTAAGATTGATGTGACTGGGCGAGTATCTGAAATTATTGCACGCTCTAAATACAAACCTCTTGAAAAGGAAGCCATACGAGTCATTAATAAACTGCCTTTAATCACACCCGGTAAGCAAGGGGATAGACAGGTTGATGTTCTTTACAATGTCCCTATTATTTTTAAAATGGCGTATTAATACTTTAAAGCCCTTCTATTTGAAGGGCTTTTTCCTTTTGCCTTTTCAGAAGTGGAAAAAACCGTATCTTTCAACAAAATTTTTATTCTACAATGAAGCGTTTTATTTCACTTTTGCTTGTTATGGTATGTCTTCCACTAGCAGCACAAACCACAACTGGCACCTTTGAAAAATACCCTGTTTTTTCTGAATGTGAAAATGAATCAATTTTTTCACTTCAAAATTGTTTTGATGCTACTTTACGGTCAAAAGTGTTTTCAAATTTCAATGTTCCCAACGTAGTTTCTGAAGAGAGCTATAAAGGAAATGTAGCAGTGTTTTTTGAAGTGACTAAAGAAGGAAAATTTAAAGTACTTTATGTTGATGCTATTTATAACGAGCTTAAAGAAGAAACAAGACGCGTTTTTGAAGAATTGCCAACAATAAAACCAGCTACTTATAACAGTAACCCTGCGTATGTACAATTTACCATGTCTATTCCGATACCTATTCAGGACGCGCCAACTTATACCAATAAAGAAGATGTTTCTGAAACAAAAAAAGTGGAAACATTAAAGAATGAATATGACGAAATTGAAAACCTTCCTTACGAGAATGAAGAATATACCAGTCACATAAACATTCCTTTTTCTCATCACAATTACAGTTTGTTCGACCCTGCTTTAAACCGTGTGGGACAAAACAATCATACAGCACAAAAGCCTTTTGTTTATTCTGAAGTAAACAAATACTACGATTTTGAAGCTGAAAATGGAAAGTTGTTAAAAGATAAATCGTCTTGGTTTGGTAGAAAACTATGGAACGAACACTTGGTTACCATAAAAGGAGAGGATTATTGGATTACGTTAGACGCAGGGGTTGATTTACAAGTAGGAAAAGATTTTGACACCGATATTGACACCTATAATAATACCCGGTCGGTATATACCCAAGGAGGTTTGGGGAAAAATTTAAACTTTTTTGCCGTTATTTATGAAAGCCAAGGTAGGTTTGCCGATTATTTTAACCGCTTTGGGGAAGCTCGAAGACCAGCAGGGGGTAACCCAGCTTTAATTCCTGGGCGTGGTATTGCAAAGAGGTTTAGAAGCGATTCATACGATTATCCAATAGCTACAGGGCATATTTCATATTCGCCATCAAAACATTTTAATTTTCAATTAGGACACGGTAAAAACTTTTATGGTGATGGGTATAGGTCGTTGTTATTAAGTGATAATGCGAGTCCTTATCCTTATTTTAAAATAAATACTACATTCTGGAAACTTAAATATACCAACACTTGGATGTCGCTACGTGATATTAGACCAGAAGTACAGGATGGAGGATCTTTTAGAACTAAGTTTTTCGCCAATCATTACCTAAGTTACAATGTCACAAAGAGACTGAACATTGGACTGTTTGAATCTGTGGTTTGGGAAAACGATAATGACAGAGGGTTTGATTTTAACTACATAAACCCAGTTATTTTTTATAGAGCCATTGAGTTTTCTACAGGTCCGCGTGGGGGCAATGCTTTGATTGGCCTTACTTCAAAATATAAATTTACTGATAGAATCAATGCTTATGGACAATTGATAATTGACGAATTTTCTTCGGGGGATATTTTTGGTGGCGAAGGAAGCTATAGAAATAAAATAGGCTATCAATTGGGGGCTAAATATTACGATGCCTTTGGATTGGATGGATTATACTTACAAGCTGAATATAACCGTGTACGACCTTATACGTACTCGCATAATTCCATTATATTGAATTATGGACATAACAACCAATCGATGGCGCATACCTTAGGGTCTAATTTTTCTGAATTTATCACTATTGCCCGTTACCAAAAAGGACGTATTTTCGGTGACTTAAAGCTGATATTTGCCAAACGTGGCTTTGAATTCAACACAGATGAAGACAGTCTTTTCTACGGAGGAAACATCTACGGAACTGAAGATAATCGAGTTTCAGATCTTGGCAATGAAGTAGCCCAAGGGAATACCGCTGATTTTTTCCATGGAGAACTACAAGCTGGTTATTTAATAAATCCTGCGACTAACCTGAAAATATACGCCAGTTTGATTGTTCGGGATTTTAAACCCGAAATAAACACAGAAACTGTTTTTGAAAATCAGACTACTTGGCTAAACTTTGGTCTTCGTACCGATTTGTTTAATTGGTATTACGACTTTTAAAAGAAAGTTTATTAGTTGTCTTTCTTCTCTTTCTGCTGCTTGTTGTATTTATCCTGTAAACGTTCTTCCATACTTCGGTTGTCGACTGGACCATTTGTCTTTTCTATTTCATTGTAGATTGTGGTGAGGATTTTATCTGTGGATATATAACCTTTTCCGTAGCCTTTTTCATCGTATTTTGAGGTAATGTCTTTCATAGCTAATACATCCTGAAGTGATTTTCCTTTTGCTTGATGAAAACGAACACCTTTATATATGTCGTTAAGCATATTTATTGTAAAAGTAAGATCGTCAATGTTGCCCAACTCCCCATGACCGGGAATAATTTTGGTATCTTCATTAGACATCATTTTTATTTTTTCCAACCCTTTTATATACCCATCAATAGAGCCGCCACTTTTTGTATCTATGTATGGGTAGCTTCCATTAAAAAAAACATCACCAGTATGGATTACATTGTTTTTAGAAAAGAAGATAGCCACATCTCCATCAGTATGTGCGTTCTCTATATGAAAAGCCTGGATGGTTTCTCCGTTATGATGAAACTGTAAATTGTCGGTAAAGGTAACCATTGGTAAAGCAGACTCATCTATTTTTTTCTGATCTGTATTTACGACACCAGTTAACCGCTCTCGTGTTTTTTCATGAGAAAATATAACAGCTCCTTCTTTCTTGAAAGCGGTGTTTCCTCCAGTATGGTCGCCGTGAAAGTGTGTATTGATTAGTGTTTTTATGGGTTTATCGCTAATTTTTCTAATAGCCTTAAGGATGTCTTGCGAAAGTTCTGCATATTGGTCATCAATCATTAAAATAGACTCTTTCCCGAAACTCAAACCGATATTTCCGCCTTTGCCTTTAAGCATATAAACATCATTATTTGCTTTAACCACTTTAAGGTTTATTTTTTCACCAGAATCAGTTTGCGAAAAAGCGATGGTTGTACAAAATATAAGAAATAATAAGGTAGTTTTTTTAATGTTCATTTTTAATGGATTTTATTAGGGCATTAAAATAACAAAAAAGTATAAATAAACAATCAATAAAAGCTGTAATAAATTGTGGAAAATATGCAGTTGCTGTATCTTTGCACCGCAAAAAAAATGAGCTTGTCTGTAACACAAACACAATCTGTTCCTCAAACCCTTGTCAGGAATTTTACCGAGATAACCAAGTTTCGGCTTTCGGTTAGCGTGGTTTTTTCTTCTGTTGCAGGATATTTGCTAGGGGCAGACACGGTTGATTATTACATTCTATTGTTGTTGTGTGTTGGGGGGTATTGTATGGTAGGTGCCTCAAACATATTCAACCAAATAATTGAGCGGGATTTAGATGCATTAATGGATAGGACAAAAGACCGCCCAATTCCAGCTGGTCGAATGCGAGTTAATTCGGCTCTTGCTTTAGCTATAGTTTTAACAGTAGTTGGTTTGGTAGTGTTGTATACAATAAACCCAATTACATCGATGTTTGGGGCTATTTCGATATTTATGTATGTTAGTTTGTACACCCCGCTTAAAACCAAAACCCCGCTTTCGGTATTTGTAGGAGCTTTTCCAGGTGCTATACCCTTTATGTTGGGTTGGGTAGCAGCAACCAATAATTTTGGTATTGAACCGGGAACGTTATTCATGATTCAGTTTTTTTGGCAATTCCCACATTTCTGGGCAATTGGCTGGTTTTTATATGAAGACTACCAAAAAGGAGGTTTCTTTATGTTGCCCACGGGAAAAAGGGATAAGGGAACAGCTGTACAAGTTGTTTTGTACACAATCTGGACTGTATTGGCATCTTTAATACCTGCATTTGGAGTTACCGGAAAACTGTACATAACCCCTGTTAGTGCTGTAATTATTGGAATATTAGGTATTGGGTTGTTGTACTATGCTATACAATTATTTAGAAAGAAAACGAACAAAGCAGCTAAACAATTGATGTTGGCAAGTGTTAGTTACATTACATTGCTACAAGTGGTGTATGTGATAGATAAATTTATACGATAATGGATTATACAGAAGGTACAGAAGAGCATAAAATAAAGCGTGCCAAAAAAATGATGCTTTGGTTTGGTATTATAAGCTTGTCAATGAGCTTTGCGGGCTTAACCAGTGCATATGTTGTGAGTAAAGAACGTCCAGATTGGTTAACGGACTTTCAAATACCTCAAGCTTTTTATATTAGCCTTGCAGTTATTTTAGTGAGTAGTATCACAATTCATTTAGCAAAAAAGGCTATTGCAAAAGAGCAAAACAAAAAAGGAATGTTGCTTTTAATAGCTACACTTTTACTGGGAGGGGCTTTTATACTTTTTCAGTTTAGAGGTTTTTCTCAGATAATTGCTAATGGATATTACTTTACGGGTAGTGAAAGCACTATTACTACATCTTTCATTTATTTAGTGGTGTTATTGCATATAACCCACGTTAGCGCCGCGTTGATTTCGTTATTGGTTGTAATTTATAATCATTATAAACTAAAGTATACAAACGGTAAAACCCTTGGAATTGAACTAGCTGCTACTTTTTGGCATTTTGTTGATATTCTCTGGATTTACCTGTTTTTGTTTTTCTATTTCGTTAGATAAAAATTAATCGTATTTTTGAAACCTATTTTTAAACCAAATTCTTTGTATGGAAGCTACCGTTGTTGAAACAGGTACCGAAGGAAAAACTTGGGGTGGAGGTAACCAACCATTAAAAGCCAGCTATGGTAAAATGATGATGTGGTTCTTTATCGTATCAGATGCTCTTACCTTTTCCGGATTTCTTGCCTCTTATGGATTCTCAAGATTCAAATTTATAGACTCATGGCCAATAGCCGATGAAGTGTTTACTCACTTTCCTTTTTTACATGGTGTAGAAGCACCTATGTATTACGTGGCTTTAATGACGTTTATTTTAATATTCTCATCGGTAACGATGGTGTTGGCGGTAGATGCTGGTCATAAAATGCAAAAGGGAAAAGTAACGCTATATATGTTTTTAACAATTATCGGCGGTATTATTTTCGTAGGTTCTCAGGCATGGGAATGGGCCACTTTTATTAAAGGTGATTATGGTGCAGTAGAAACTAAAGGTGGAAAAATACTTCAGTTTTTAGATACAGAAGGAGAGCGTGTGGCATTAGCAGATTTTTCAACACATATACCAACAGCTCGTCAAGTTCATAATGAAAGTGAAGGAGTTTGGTATGAGGCAGAACCTACTAAAACGTCTTTTACATTTGAAGAAGTAAAAGCTGGATTCTTAGCTAATGACAACTTATTAGTTAGGACACAATATCTTAATGAGCACGGTGAGCCTACAGTACTCTCTAGGGAAGAATCTGTTGCTAAAATAATGAATGATGGAAAATTAGTGGTAGAAGGCGCAAACCTGAAACATAATGAATATGGTCCACCACTTTTTGCAGACTTCTTTTTCTTTATTACAGGTTTTCACGGTTTTCACGTATTTTCAGGAATAGTAATTAATATCATCATATTCTTTAATGTGGTTATTGGTACTTATGAAAGAAGAGGAAGTTACGAAATGGTTGAAAAAGTAGGTCTTTACTGGCACTTTGTAGATTTAGTTTGGGTATTTGTATTTACATTCTTTTACCTTGTTTAAAGTAGTTTAAAAATTAAAAAATGGCACACGATAATCATAATTTAACAATCTTTAGAGGAGCGGTTAAATTTAAAAGCAACGTACAAAAAATATGGGGGGTCTTTGTTTTCCTTTCCATAGTCACTATAGTAGAAGTTGTATTTGGTATTATTAAACCTGCTTTCTTAACTGAGAATACATTCTTGGCTATGAAATTACTTAACTGGGTATTTATAATACTTACCATTGTTAAGGCATACTATATTACTTGGGACTTTATGCACATGCGTGATGAAAAGTCTGGATTACGCCGTTCGGTAGTATGGACAGGAATCTTCTTGATAGCGTACCTTGTCTTAATATTATTAATAGAAGGAGATTATATTTATGAAATATATAAAGAGAACTTTATAAAGTTTGATTTTTAAATAGTTTCTAAAATTTTAAATTAAGCCTGGCATTAAGCTGGGCTTTTTGTTTTTAGGGGTCTTAAAAATTAACTTTAAAAGGTTGCTCATACGCCTTTTAGCCTGTATTTTTGCATTTTAAAACAAAGTGTGCTATGAAGCAGCGTTCGGTCAAGAAATATTTGGTGATTTTTACATTATTTGCCCTTCCAATTACGGCCTACATCTTCTTTGCTTCAGGTGTAAATAACTTTGCAAAACTACCCGTCTTAACAGAATCAGTAAACGAATTAAATAACTTTACCCTTAAAGATGATGGTAGTCCAGTTCAATTAGATAATAATATCACGGTTTTAGGTTTTTTTGGGAAAGACCCCATGCAAAATAAAGTAGGAGCCTATAATTTAGCTCATAAAATATATAAGAAAAACCGCGAATTTGAAGATTTCCAAATTGTATTTTTACTACCTGAAGGAGCAAAACAGCAATCGCAAGAGCTGGATAAAAAACTTTCCGAAATTGCCGAAACAAACCGATGGAAATTTGTTTATGGCCCTTCAGAAGAAATAAAGGAAGTATTTTCTTCATTGCAGAGTAACTTCAGTTTAGATAAAAACTTAGCAACACCATATGTGTTTATAATTGATAAGAAAAGAAACCTTAGGGGAAGGAAAAATGATGAAGATGTTGGTTTGTTGTATGGTTTCGATTCTCGAGAAATCGCTGAGATTGACAATAAAATGAGTGATGACATTAAAATTGTATTAGCAGAGTACCGTTTGGCTTTAAAGAAAAACAATGCAAAACGTGAAATATAAATTTACATTAAAACTTAAAGAGTATATATTTTGAAAAAGTATTCATATGTAGGGATTACCGCGGTTATATTAATTTTTGGAATATGGGCGGTCCCAAAAATAATTGAACGGTTTAGTCAAGGTGATGTGGTAAAAAATGACCGTTTAAGTACTAAAGGAGTGCCTACTAAAGTTTCTGAAAACAAAAATGGAAAAGAAATGGTCACGATCAACACAATTCCAGATTTCACGTTTGTAAATCAAGAGGGGGATACCATTTCAGAAAACTATTACGACGGAAAAGTATATGTAGTAGAATTCTTTTTCACTACGTGTCCGAGTATCTGTCCTGTGATGAATACTAATATGTTAAAAATACAAGAAGCATTTAAAGATGAAGATGATTTCGGTATTGCTTCTTTTTCTATAGATCCAGAGCACGATACGCCAGAAGTATTAAAGCAGTATGCTGAAAGCTACGGTGTAAACCATCCGCATTGGAACTTCCTTACCGGAAATAAAAAAGACATTCTAAAACTTTCCAACGAAGGATTTAAGTTATATGCCGCAGAAACACCCGAAGCCGAAGGTGGTTTTGAGCATTCTGGTATGTTCGCTCTTGTGGATAAAAATGGAAATATTCGTTCCCGTATTGATGAAAATGGAAACCCAATTATTTACTACAATGGTTTAGAAGAAGAAGGGATACAGATGTTAATTGAAGATATTAAAAAACTATTGTAGTATGTCGCAAACTACCCCAGATAGCACTAAGAAATATAACATTTGGATATGGATACTTTCCATAGCAATTCCAATTGCTGTTGCAGTACTTTTTACAGTTAGAATCCCTGGTGTGGATCGATTAGGCTTTTTGCCACCTATCTATGCAACAACTAATGGTATTACTGCTATTTTATTGGTATTAGCGGTTATTCAAATAAAAAAAGGAAACAGGAAGACCCACGAGATTTTAATGAAGACATGCATCGGGTTATCAGCACTTTTTTTAGTGATGTACGTTATTTATCACATGACTTCAGATTCTACTTCCTATGGTGGAGAAGGCATATTGCGATATGTGTATTTCTTTATTTTGATTACTCACATTTTATTGTCGATTACCATAATCCCATTTGTGTTAATAACATATGTTCGGGCAATATCAGGACAGTTTAGTAAACATAAAAAAATAGCAAGAATTACTTTTCCTTTATGGTTATATGTTGCAGTAACTGGAGTGATTGTATATATTATGATATCACCTTATTATTAAATTTATGAATACCAAAGTTTTTATAATCTTACTTTTTTTATTGGTCGTTAGTTTACCTGCCGATGCCCAATGCGCTATGTGTCGTGCTGTTTTAGAAAGTGAAGACGGAGGTCAAGCTGCTAAAGGAATTAATAACGGGATTGTCTATCTTATGATATTTCCTTATTTATTAATAGGCGGTATTGGATACGCTATTTACAGGACACGCAAAAATGCCAAAAAAGCCCAACATTAACATTTTCTTCACATATCGGCTGTAACAATATTAATTTAAAACAGTCTTACTATTAAAGACTCTCGCCAACCAAGCCAGTAGGTCTTACAAACAAATCAAGAAGCAATGCTATTTGAGTAGTGTTTCGTGCGATTATTTTATAATTATGATAACAATCAAAGACTTACATAAATCTTATCACATGGGGAATAACTCACTTCATGTGCTAAAAGGAATTAATTTTAGTGTTGCTGAAGGTGAGATGGTTTCCATTATGGGGTCATCAGGATCGGGAAAATCTACGTTGCTTAACATTTTAGGAATTTTAGATGAAGCAGACGAAGGTACTTATCATCTTGATGGAACCGAAATTAAAAATTTGAATGAGCGAGTTGCTGCAAAATATAGAAATAAATTTCTAGGCTTCATATTTCAGTCCTTTAACCTTATCAATTATAAGTCTGCTCTTGACAATGTAGCGATGCCTTTATATTATCAAGGTGAAAAAAGAAATGTTCGTACCGAAAAAGCAATGCACTACCTAGAAAAAGTAGGCTTGGCCAATTGGGCAGGTCATTTACCTAATGAGCTTTCTGGGGGACAAAAACAACGTGTAGCTATTGCACGTGCATTGGCCAGTGACCCAAAAGTATTATTGGCAGATGAGCCTACTGGAGCTTTGGATACTAAGACCTCATATGAAGTTATGGAGCTTATTCAGGGGATCAATGATGAAGGAAAGACCATTTTAGTGGTTACTCACGAAGATGATATTGCTCATATGACCAAGCGGATTGTAAATCTACAGGATGGTATTATTTTAGATGATTCCGAAGTGAAACAGGTTCGGGCAAAAGAAGCAATGAAAAAAGCATTAGCTCATGTTTAACTTAGAGCGATGGCAAGAAATATTCGAGACAATTCGCAAAAATAAATTGCGTACTTTTTTAACGGGGCTTTCCGTTGCATCGGGTATATTTATTTTAGTTGTTTTATTGGCCATTGGTCAAGGGATGCAAAATGGTATTTCTTCAGAATTTGAAAATGATGCTGCAAATAGAATTCAAGTTTGGGCCAATGTTACTTCTCAAGAATATAAAGGCTTAAATCCAGGCCGTAGAATTCAATTAGACAATAGAGATTATGAATTAGCTGAAGCTAAAAACATTGATAGACTCGAATATAAATCTGGTGTATATAGTGTTTGGAACGGTTTAACTTCCTACAAAGGAGAAACTGGGACGTACCGAGTTGAAGGAGTTCGTGGGGATTATCAATTTTTGGAGAATGAAACCATAGTTGCTGGTCGGTATATCAATCAAAGCGATTTGGATGGATATGAAAAAGTCACCATATTAGGAAACCGTGTGTATCAAGATCTTTTTAAAGGAAAAAATGCAATTGGTGAGTATATTACAATTGCAGGAGTTAAATTTAAAGTAGTTGGTATTTATACAGATCCGGGAGGGGAACGAGAAGAGACACGTATGTTTATTCCCCTAACTACTTCACAACGTGTTTTTAATGCTGGGGATAATTTGCGATCTATGGTTTTCACACTGAAACCTGAAGAAAAATTTGAAGATGCACTAGCTGCTTCTGAAGCGTTTTCAACTCAATTGGAAAACGATTTAAAAACGCGTCATACTGTTGCCCCAACAGATGAACGAGCTATAAACGTTAACAACTCGCTAGAAAATGCCAAACGCTTTTATGACCTTATGGATATGATTCGCTACTTCTTTTGGGGGGTGGGAATTTGTACTATAATCGCCGGTGTTGTAGGCGTGAGTAATATCATGCTGATTATTGTAAAAGAACGCACTAAAGAAATTGGTATACGAAAAGCCATAGGTGCTCAGCCTATTTCCATTATAGGAATGATTTTACACGAATCAGTTTTCGTAACGGCTATCGCAGGTTTTGTAGGATTAATTTCCAGCTTAATTCTATTAGAGTTTGTCGGTCCTTTAATTGAAACCGATTTTATAAGTAATCCATCGGTAGATTTTGGTGTGGCAATTACAACTGTAATCATTTTAGTAGTTGCAGGAGCCGTAGCAGGTTTCTTTCCTGCGTATCGAGCCTCAAATATTAAACCCATAGTAGCATTGCGTGATGAGTAAAATTTTTAGCAGGGACAGTTGGAGTGAAATTATAGAAGCGCTAAGTTCAAATTGGTTTAGAACGCTCTTGACCGCTTTTGGGGTACTTTGGGGAATCTTTATCTTAGTAATTTTATTAGCTGCAGGCAACGGTCTTGAAAACGGCGTAAAACAAGGATTTAGTGGAATGGCAACCAATTCCATGTTTATGTGGGCCCAAACAGCCTCAAAACCTTATAAAGGATTACCCAAAGGGCGTCGTTATAATTTTAAAGTTGGAGACGTAACTGCAATTAAGCAAAATGTCCCTAATCTTCGTTATGTATCCCCTAGAAATCAATTAGGTGGATTTAGAGGTGCAAATAACGTTACACGTGGTTTAAAAACCGGTGCGTATAATGTTTATGGCGACTATCCTGAAATAATTAAACAACAGCCTATGGATATCACTTCTGGGCGGTTTTTAAATTACGCTGATATTAATGACAAACGTAAAGTGGCAATTATTGGTGAATCTGTAAAAACGGGGCTTTATGACCCAGGGGAAGAAGCAATTGGGTCTTATATTAAAATTAATGGTGTCAATTTTATGGTAATTGGTACTTATAAAAAGAAATCGAATGGAGGAGGGGATGCTGAAGAGGCTCAAAAAGAAATTTATGTTCCTTTTACATCTTTCTCTCAAGCATTTAATATGGGAGAAACTGTAGGGTGGATGGCAATTACTGCTGAAGACGGATCATCTATTACTAACTTAAAAGACCAAGTTTTTGATGTTGTAAAAGCACGTCATTCTATTCATCCAGAAGATGATCGCGCCGTAGGAAATTTTGATTTATATGAAGAATACAGCAAAATCAACGGCCTTTTCGTTGCACTTAACTTTGTTGCTTACTTTGTAGGGATTTTAGTACTGCTATCTGGTATTATTGGAATTAGTAATATTATGTTGATTGTTGTAAAAGAACGTACAAAAGAAATTGGCATCCGCCGAGCATTGGGCGCAACACCCTGGAGCATTCGTTCTCAAGTACTGTTAGAATCTATTTTCTTGACTATTATTTCAGGAATGGCTGGTATTGTATTGGCTTCCGCAATATTGGCATTAGTTAATTATTTTATGGAAGGTATGGATACTAGTGAAATGATGTTTTTAAATCCATCAGTAAATATTGGAGTAGTTTTAATTGCATTAGCAATATTGATTATTTCAGGATTATTAGCAGGTTTAATCCCTGCGCAAAATGCAATAAAAGTAAAACCCGTAGACGCACTACGGACCGAATAAAAAAACGTTTAACCTTAAAATACCGGTTAATTCCGGCATTCATCATGAAAAAAACAGGAACTATTATAATTCTCGTTGGTATTGTATTGCTTTTTTCCGTGGCTATGTTTTGGCTATGGCAAAAAAATGCAGAAGATCCTATTGTATATGAATCTCAAACACCAACTATCGATACAATCGTAAAAAAGACGGTAGCTACTGGAAGTATAGTGCCAAAAGAAGAAGTGTTAATCAAACCTAATATTTCAGGAATTATAGATGAAATATATGTAGAGGCTGGAGATATTATAAAATCTGGAGATTTAATTGCAAAGGTAAAAGTGGTGCCTAACGTTTCCTCATTAACCAGTGCAAAAAATAATATTAATGCAGCACGCACACAAGTAGAGACGGCTCGATTGGCTTTTGAAAATCAAAAAAATATATATAACCGTCAAAAAGAATTATTTGAAAAAGGTGTGATTTCTGCAAATGAGTTTGATAATGCACAATCTACTTATGATGCTGCACAACAACGCTTTAAGCAAGAGCAAGTAAATTTAACTGGCGCACGTCAAAATTACGATATCGTTAAAACCGGAACCACAAGTGGTTTAGGAGCTTCAGCAAATACTGAAATTCGAGCAACGGTTTCTGGAATGGTATTGGACGTGCCTGTAAAAACTGGAAACCAGGTTATCGAAGCCAACAACTTTAACGATGGTACTACCATTGCAACATTGGCCGATGTGGATAAAATGATTTTTGAAGGAAAAGTTGATGAAAGCGAAGTAGGTAAAATTAAAGAAGACCTTCCACTAGAGATTACAGTTGGTGCTATTGAAAATCAAAAGTTTGACGCTGTGTTGGATTATATAGCCCCTAAGGGTGTGGATGAAAACGGTGCCATTCAGTTTGAAATAAAAGGAACGCTTAAAAAATCTGATACCACAACTTTTATACGAGCAGGTTTAAGCGCAAACGCTTCTATTATTTTAGCACGCGCCGATAGTGTTTTAGCTATAAATGAAGCATTGGTTCAGTACGATCCTAAAACGCAAAAACCTTTTGTTGAGGTTGAAACCGGTGACCAAGAATTTAAACGAAAAGAAATAGAATTAGGCGTAAGTGATGGTATTAAAGTTGAGGTGCTAAGTGGAATTTCAAAAGAAGATAAAATCAAGGTTTGGAACCAAATAAAACCTGCACAAACTATGGGTAGAGGATAGACTTTTACATATTTTTTAAAAATACTTGTAACACTTTTAAGAAACAAAAGACTTATGCATCAACTACAATCAAATATGAAAAAAATAGCGGTTATAGTAATATTACTTGTTTTCGGTTTTTCCGGACAAGCTCAAGATAACAAAGAGTGGACTTTAACAGAATGTGTTGAGTATGCTTTGGAGAATAACATTTCCATTAAGCAAAGTCAATTGGACGTTGAGGTAACCGATACTGAAAAATTACAGGCAATAGGAAATTTTGTTCCTACTTTAAATGGTAATGCTTCATACACTACCAATACTGGGGCAAGTATTAATCCGGTGACCAATGCTTTTGAAAATGAAACATTTTCATCATTCACCACAGGAATTAATTCAAGCTTGACTTTATTTGATGGATTGCGAAACGTACGTGAATTACAACGTGCCAAGCTTTCAAAATTAGCGAGCCAGTACCGTTTGGACAAAATGAAGGATGATATTTCCTTGGCCGTAGCAAATGCGTATTTGCAAGTACTGCTCAACAAGGCTAACTTAGAAGTAGCAAAAGCTCAAAATGAAGTTACTTTACAGCAAATAGAGCGTACTAATAACTTGGTAGACGCAGGAACACTGCCACGAGGCGATCTTTTGGAAATTCAAGCTACAGATGCAAGTGAAAAACAACGGATAGCCGTTACCGAAAACGCTGTGACCATTTCTTTGATAAGTTTAGCACAGTTGCTTTTAATAGAAGATTACGCAACCTTTGATATTGCCGATGAGGGATATAATATTGTTGGAGATGAAATTATTGAAAAACCAGTACAGGAAGTAATAAACGCTGCTGAAGAAAACCGAAATGAAGTAAAAATTGCCAAGAAAAATGTTGAATTGGCCGAAAAAGACCTGCAGTTAGCGCGTGGAGCTTACTATCCAACACTTTCAGCCTTTTTTGGATATAATACACGTTACGCAGATAATGATTTTCTAGACCGAGCTTTCACAGATCAATTATGGCAAAATGATGGTCTGGGTTACGGCTTGCAACTTAATGTACCTATATTAAATGGCTTTTCAGCAAGGAGTAGTGTAAATAGAAGTAAAATTAACCTTGAACGAAATAGATTTCAATTAGAGCAAGCTAAATTAGACTTAGAGTCAAATGTGTACCAAGCCTATGTAGATGCCAAAGGAGCCTTAAAGGCATATGAAGCATCGTTAGCAGCTATAGAATCACAAGAATTAGCATACGATTATGCAAAAGACAGATATGATGTGGGTTTAACCAACGCATTTGATTTCAGTCAATCTAAACTTCGGTACGACAATGCTCGAATTGAAGTAAACCGTACCAAATATGATTATATTTTTAAATTAAAAGTATTGGAGTTATATTTTGGAGTTTCAGCTACTGAACTAAAATTCTAACTATGAAGAAAAAAACCATCATTTGGATTATATCAATCGCAGTTCTTCTTATTATTCTACTTATTGTAGGTAAAAAAGCAGGTTGGTTTGGTAAGTCTGGCAACTTTAAACAAGTTGAAATAACTGAGATTAAACCTCTTGATATTACCGAAACGGTTGCAGCTACCGGTAAAATACAACCTGAAGTTGAGGTGAGTTTGTCTTCTGAAGTTTCAGGGGAAATCATTGAACTTCCCGTAAAAGAAGGGCAACAAGTAGAGAAAGGTGATTTATTAGTGAAAATTAACCCAGATTTAATTCAATCAGCTTTAAGCCAATCACAAGCCGGTTTGCAAAATGTACGGGCACAATTGTCCCAAGCAGAAGCAAGTTTAAAAAATGCAGAAGCAACCTACAACCGAAATAAAACCCTTTTTGAAAAAGGAGTAATATCAAAATCTGAATGGGATCGTTCTGTTGCAGATTATGAAGTTGCCAAAGCAAATAAGCAAGCAGCTTATTATAGTGTGCAAAGTGCTGCTGCTAGTGTAAAACAATCTCGAGACAATTTATCCCGAACTTCAATTTATGCACCAATGAGCGGTACTATCTCAAAACTAAGTGCTGAGCTAGGGGAGCGAGTAGTTGGAACAGCTCAAATGGCTGGTACTGAAATTATGCGTGTGGCAAACCTAAGTAATATGGAGGTTGAAGTAGATGTTAACGAAAATGATATTGTAAAAGTTGCAGTAGGTGATTCCACAATTGTAGAAGTGGACGCTTATTTAAAACGTGAGTTTAAAGGGGTTGTTACTGAAATAGCAAACTCGCCAGAAACTGCTTTAACAGCAGATCAGGTTACTAATTTTAAAGTAAAAGTTAGAATTTTACCAATATCGTATGCAGATTTAACCGAAGGGAAACCTGAAAGTTATTCGCCTTTTCGTCCAGGGATGACTGCTACTGTCGATATTTTGACCAACAAGGAAAGCAACGTGATAGGTGTACCTATTAGTGCTATTGTAATTAAGAGCGATACTTCTTCAACAAAAAAGTTTAAAGCAAAAGATTCTGCTACCGAAACAGATCAACGTTTTGAATGTGTATTTGTAAAAGAAGGAGACGAAGCGAAGTTGAGAGTTGTTTCAACAGGAATCCAAGATGATAGTAACATTCAAATTACCAAAGGACTCGAGGAAGGTGAAACTGTTATAACGGGGCCTTATACAACCGTAACACGATCACTAAGCAATGGAGATAAAATTGAAGTGACCAAAGAAGAGGAAATTAGCAAAGAATAGAGTATGGCGACCATATTATGCATTGAAACGGCAACAACAAATTGCTCAGTAGCGCTTTCGGTAAACGGAAGCGTTATTGCTTTTAAGGAAGATAACCCTAATGGATCACAAAAGGGATATTCTCACGCAGAAAAACTTCATGGCTATATTGAAGAAGTTCTTTCATCTGCAAATACCTTAAAAAGCAATTTAGATGCTATCGCCGTTAGTAAAGGACCAGGATCTTATACTGGGTTGCGTATTGGTGTTTCTGCAGCAAAGGGATTGTGCTTTGC
>OJGZ01000167.1_pt1 | contig 29902 bp, 27 predicted proteins | sample 1595051 | NCBI WGS metagenome assembly OJGZ01 (sample SAMN05416800, study PRJEB24817) | seawater metagenome | isolation source: Sea water | place: Canada:Atlantic | collected 2013-07 | reverse complement strand
GTGCCATCGTTAATTATTTCTGCTATTTTAGAATAATACTTAAATACTGGCACCGTGTTATGGCACTTCTAACCTACCTAAAGTAGGTGTCGTCGCTGATGCCTTGTGCCATCGTTCATATAAAAAGTACTGAAAGGGGAAAAATTGGATAATAAAATCAGATGTTTTGGCGGAAAAGATAATCAAGAATTATACGCAGATTATCATGATAATGAATGGGGGGTTCCTGTTCATGATGATAGACGGCATTTTGAAATGTTGGTACTGGAGGGGGCACAAGCAGGCCTAAGTTGGGAAACAGTCTTGAAAAAAAGGGAAGGGTACAGAAAGGCCTTTAAGGGGTTCGACCCGGAATTAGTTGCCAAGATGACAGATGATGACTTGGATATATTATTGACGGATCCATCGATTATTCGAAATCGTCTAAAGGTATATGGGGCCAGAAAAAATGCCCAAGCTTTTTTAAAAATTCAAAAAGAATATGAAACTTTTGATGAATATGTTTGGGGGTTTGTTGGTGGCCAGCCCATTATTAATCATTGGCAAAATTTTGCAGATGTTCCTGTAACAACACCTGAAAGTGATGCCCTTTCAAAAAGTTTGAAAAAATATGGGATGACGTTTGTGGGACCCACCATTATCTATGCTTATATGCAGGCGATCGGAATGGTGTTTGATCATTTAACAGCCTGTTGGGTTTATGAAAAGAAAATAGGCAAAGCCCAAGCCCAAGCTTGACTCCGTTCTTGCCTGTGATACGATTATTGCAATGAAAAAACAGAGGGTTCAAATGCTAAAGCTATTCTTATGCCTAATATTTTTATGTGTATCCAACCATAGCATGTCTATGGAAGGACAAGGTGATGCGCAAGCTGGCAATAATGCCAATGACCTTGTTAAATGTTATGGAATTGCTGATTTTGGGCAAAATGAAAATGTTATCAACCCGTCAATTGATGGCCATGTTTATGGCATAGGGGAGGCCCCAGCTTGCCACCCCCAAGCTTACATTTCTTTGCCACGTGGGACGGATTGTTCCAAAATTATTGTCGGGCAAGATGCAAAGTTAAGTTATGTCCGGGGGTCAGGTGAACCAAACTTTAAACGTCCCCAAGTTGATTATTGTTATCCCTATAACTTTGAAGAAAAAAAGCCAATGTTTCCAAATCCAGATTGGAGGCGTAAGGTTGATAGAGTTTAATTCTTAAAAGGATAAATAATGTTAAAAAAATCTTGTCCAGTTCTTTGTCCCTTTGAAAGTTTATTAAAGCCAATTTATTGGTTGGGGCTTCGCGTGTTTTTGGCCAATATTTTTTGGCAATCAGGATGGTTGAAATTCCAAGATATGGTTTTGGCAAAAAATTTGTTTGGCCAAGACTTTAATTTACCAGAATCTTTGACGTTGGTATTTTCTGTTTATACCTATGCTTATTTGGAAACAATAGGGGCCGTTCTTCTTGCTGTGGGATTGTTCACCAGATTTATATCAATTCTTTTAATTGGGCTTTCTGTTTTTAGTCAATTTTACGGTGTGGATTCACCCGATCATTATTTTTGGATGTTTGCCTTTGCGGCCCTTGTAATTTATGGTCCAGGAAAAATTTCATTAGACTTTATTATTTGGGAGAAATATGGATGCAAAAACGTCTTAAAAAAATAACATTACTTCTAACCTTTCTATGCTTGGCTGAATCGGCCCAGGCCATTCATCCCGCCCAGTTTTCGGATCAGATTTCTGCCATGCTTCGTGATGCTGGTTTATACCCATCTTTAGAGGTTGAATTGGATTTTATGTTTGATCGCCGAACACTGCGCACAACGCAACGCAAGCTACAACAGGTCAGATTGGCCCGTAAACATGGGGCAAGTGAACTGGCAGAAACAGCCCGCAAAAATTTCTTTGCAGGGCGACGCCTTGTCACCGAGGCCCGTTGGGAAGCATCAGATGCTTTGGAAGCAGATGAAACAGAAGCCATTGTCCAAGCCATTGCCACGATTAAAGAAAAAATTACGGCACTGGAAGAATTAAAAACAAATTTTTATGAAACCGTTGATCAATGGAGCAAGCTAGAAAAAGAATGGACCCTAATGACAAATAATAATTTTGTTAATTTTGCAGAAAATTCTTTCTTTAGGTTGGTGCGCCGAAAAATTTATGAAGCAAAAAATAAAGAAGACCCAAGACTTGTTCCAAGCCTGGTAGATGATTTAAATTATTTTATTGCCGAATCCGGAAAGTGTTTAGGATATCTAAAACACAAATTAAAAGAAATTTAAAGTGGTACCCGCTGCCGGAATCGAACCAGCACGACCGTGAGGTCAACAGATTTTAAGTCTGTCGTGTCTACCAATTCCACCAAGCGGGCATGTCATAAAAATACTTTATGTTTAATTAACTTAGTAAACTACATTAAGATAGAAACTTTTCATAAAGTACTGGATCCTTAGCAAAGGATCAAGAGATTTTTCTTTCGAAATACCACATTTATATGGTAAAACAATAATAAATGGATTATTGCATAGGTGTTTTTCTCCTGCGGCCCTTCCCGTTGTCGTCCCGTACTTGATGCGGGATCCAGTAAAACCTATAGGGAAAGCGGGTTGTGTCCGGTTGATGCGGCCCTGGGATCTGCGTCAAGTGCGGAATGACAAGAAGAAAACCACATCGTACAATAAACCCATAAAATTTAAATAAGTATTAGGAATTTTATAATGTTCGCATCTTTAATTAAGAAATTTATTGGGTCAAACAGTGATCGGTTGGCTAAAAAACACCAGAAAACAGTTGATCAAATTAATGCCTTAGAACCCGAAATAAAAAAATTAACGGACGATCAATTAAAAGCCCAAACAGAAAAATTCAAAGAACGTTTGGAAAAAGGTGAAAAACTGGATGCCCTTTTACCCGAAGCCTTTGCAACTGTGCGTGAGGCATCTTGGCGTGTTCTGAACATGCGTCATTTTGATGTTCAACTGCTTGGGGGAATTTTCTTGAATAGTGGCTCTGTCACAGAAATGCGCACAGGGGAAGGTAAAACATTGGTTGCCACTTTACCCGTTTATCTGAATGCCCTAACAGGCAAGGGCGTTCATGTTGTGACTGTGAACGATTATTTGGCCCAACGTGACTCTGGTTGGATGGCGCAAATTTATAATTTTTTGGGCATGACCGTTGGCTGTATCACAAATAATATTGATGATGAAGAACGCAAAAAGGCCTATGCCGCTGATATCACCTATGGAACGAACAATGAATTTGGTTTCGATTATCTGCGCGATAATATGAAATTTAATTTGGATGAAGTTGTCCAACGGGATTACAATTTTGCCATCGTGGACGAAGTCGACAGTATTTTAATTGACGAAGCCCGCACACCTTTGATTATTTCTGGGGCTGCCGAAGATTCATCTTTGATGTATATTTCTGTTAACAAAGTCATTAAGCAATTAAAACCTGAACATTATGAAAAAGATGAAAAACAAAATAATGCTGTCCTAACCGAAGCTGGGGTGGAACAAGTTGAAAAACTTTTGACGGACGATGGTTTGTTGAAAGGTGAATCCATGTACGACAGTGGTAACATTTCTTTGGTCCATCATGTGAACCAGGCCTTGAAAGCCCACACCCTTCATACCGTTGACAAAGATTACATCGTCAAAGATGACAAAGTTATTTTGATTGATGAATTTACAGGCCGTATGATGGATGGCCGTCGTTTTTCAGATGGGTTGCACCAGGCATTAGAAGCCAAAGAAGGCGTAACCATTCAAATGGAAAACCAAACGTTGGCGTCCATTACCTTTCAAAATTACTTCCGTATGTATCCAAAATTGGCGGGGATGTCAGGGTCTGCCATTACTGAGGCCACAGAATTTGAAGAAATTTATAAACTAAGTGTGGTGGTTTTGCCCACAAATAAACCTGTTATGCGGAAAGATTCCAATGACGAAGTGTATCGGACAGAACGTGAAAAATTCGATGCGGTAATCACATTGATCAAAGAATGTCAGGCCCGCAAGCAACCTGTTTTGGTTGGGACGGCCAGCATTGAAAAATCAGAACAATTATCTGAACTTTTGAAAAAACAAAAAGTATCCCACAGTGTTTTGAATGCGCGGCATCATCAAAAAGAAGCCAATATTATCGAAGATGCTGGGCGCCCAGGGACCATTACAATTGCCACAAACATGGCAGGTCGCGGGACGGATATTAAATTGGGTGGTAATTTAGAGGCCCGAATTGAAAACGAATTAAAGGGCATCACTGGCGACAAGCGTCAAAAAGCAGAAGAAAAAATCCGCCAGGAAATTGAACAAGATGCCAAGGCTGTTTTGGCATCTGGCGGGCTGTATGTTATTGGAACAGAACGTCACGAAAGCCGCCGTATTGACAATCAGTTGCGTGGACGGTCTGGCCGTCAAGGGGACGCAGGGGCGTCGAAATTTTTCCTCTCTTTAGAAGATGACTTGATGCGTATTTTTGGGTCTGAACGGTTGGATCCCATGTTGCAAAAACTTGGATTAAAAGAGGGTGAATCGATTACACACCCTTGGATTAACAGAGCCATTGAAAAAGCGCAAATGCGTGTCGAAGCCCGTAACTATGACATCCGCAAGCATCTTTTGAAATACGATGATGTGATGAATGAACAACGTAAAGTAATTTATAATTTACGCCGGGATGTTATGCATGACATGGATGTTGACACAAATATTCAGGAATTTCAGGATGATATTATTGAAGATGTTGTTAACCGGTGCATTCCAGAAAAGGCTTATCCCTCCCAATGGAAGGTTGATAGTTTGCATGAAGAAGTACGCCGTATTTTCGGATTGGAATTACCTTTCAAAGATTGGGCCGCCGAAGAAGGCATCGCGGATCCAGAAATTCGCCAACGGTTGCATGGTGCTGTGAAAGATCACTTGGATAAAAAGTTTGGGGCTTATCCAGCTGAAGTTATCAGCCTTATCCGCAAATCTGTTTTATTAAGAATTTTGGACCAAGTATGGAAAGATCATTTGTTATCTTTGGATCATTTGCGTCAAGGCATTAACTTGCGTGCGTATGCACAACGGGATCCTTTGAATGAATTCAAGCGTGAGGCTTTTGAATTATTTGAAGACATGTTATGGCGTTTAAAAGAGGAAACTTTGACAATCCTTTCACAATTTAATTTTGATCCTGCCCCGCGGGAAGAAGAATTATTACCGGAAGAACAAACGCAAATGCAAGAAGGGCGTGGGGATCCAACACTGGAATCTGCGGCCCCAAAGCAAGTTCGTAATCGTCAGATAGGTCAAAAAATTGACCCCAAAAAACCTGAAACATGGGGACGTGTTGCCAGAAATGATATGTGTCCTTGTGGGTCTGGTAAAAAATACAAACATTGTCACGGGCAGATAAAATAATATTATCGGGGGATATTAATTCATCCCCCTAAGCCCCCCTGTCCTTGTCACATCAACCATCGTTGCGAGGCACAGTCATAAGATTAATGACAAACGATCTTACCTCGGTGATCCACACGCCATTTCCCCCTCCAACCTCTGTCGCCCCGTGTATAAGTTTAGTAATTCGATGGCTATTTTGATTCGTCTTCTCGGACTTGATCCGGGGTCCAGGGCGGTAGTCACCGGATACAATTTTTGTCATTCTGGTGCTTGACACCAGAATCCAGAAGTCTACGGCAATCAAATTGTCTGTAATGAACACCGCTGTGGATTCCGGATCAAGTCCGGAATGACAATACGCATAGGATCACCGGAGTATAATCATTTGTCACAATTCTGAATTTAGTTCAGAATCCACATGCCATCGGCCCCCTCCAACTTCGTCTCCCCGCACTTGATGCGGGGCCCAGGGCGGTAGTCACCGTATACAATTTTCGTCATTCTGAATTTAGTTCAGAATCCATGTATCTCTGGCAGGTAAGGTATTTGTGATGAACACCGCTGTGGATCCCGTGCCAAGTCCGGAATGACAATTGAGAGAGTCTATCTTTGAATAGAAATCGTCATCCTGGTGCTTGACACGGGGTCCAGCCCCATTCTTTATCAGGTTTCCCGTTAAAGTCGCCCAAAATCTGGACATATTGACACAGATATGGTTAACCTCAGCCAATGGGTTTTTTCGCTTTGCTTCATAATTGCGTTAAAGTGCCTAAAAAATAGGCACAGAAAACAGCGAAAAATAATTTTTTTATTAAAAAAGTGCTTACGGGCGCATGGCTTAGGAAAAACAGGCCCAACCAATTAATGCGGGTTACAGGGCGATAATTATAATAACCAACTGAAATAACTGACTTATTTACTCATGCATAAAACGCATAGTATTTCCCGTTAATTTAATACGTATGATATAAAATCAGATGACTGCACAAAATGTACTAACATTTAGACCTTTAAAAGAATATCATTTATCCCTTTTGCAAGAATGGTTAAATAAACCGTACGTAAACCCTTGGTGGGGAAACAAGGTTTGGACACAAGAAGATATCAGTAAAAAATATTTGCCTTATACAATCCCAAGTTCAAAAGTTAAGGCGCATGTTATTGAAATGGACGCTGCGCCAATTGGGTATATTCAATATTATGCCGTAAGTGATTTTCCAGACAATCTTCCATTTAATGTTAATCTAACAATGTCAGGGATTGATTTTCTGGTTGGAGAAAAGGACTATCTGGGAACTGGGCTTGCTGCTTTAGCAATTGCCCAATACATTAAAGAAATTATTCCCCATGAATTTACAAAAATTATTGCAGATCCCTTGATTGAAAACCAACGGTGTATTTCTTTTTTAAAGAAATTGGGGTTTGTTGATCTTGCAAAAAATAAGGGTGGGCATTACTTGCAGATTACAAGATAAATATGATTTACCAAGCCTATAGATTTCGGCCCATATCCAGGAATTTTTTGCGACGTTGGATCATAATGGTTTGGCCATTTAATTTTTTAAGGTTTGTTAATTCCTTTTGCAATGCATTGTTAACATTTTTGAAAATTTCTTTATGATGACGGTGCGCCCCGCCCAAAGGTTCAGTAATGATATCATCAATAACTTTCAGTTTATGCAAATCTTGGGCTGTTAATTTTAACGCCGCTGCCGCATCTTTTTTTCGATCCGCACTGCGCCATAAAATAGAGGCACAGCCTTCAGGTGAAATAACGGAATAAACAGAATGTTCCAGCATTAAAACGGAATTGGCAGTTGCAATCGCAATGGCCCCACCGGATCCCCCTTCACCAACCACAACAGAAATAATGGGCACTTTAAGGCCCAAACAAATATCAATTGATCGGGCGATGGCTTCGGATTGTCCGCGTTCTTCGGCCCCAACCCCTGGGTAAGCCCCGGCGGTGTCAACAAATGTAATAACAGGAATATCATATTTTTCAGCAAGCAACATTAAACGCTGGGCTTTGCGATATCCCTCGGGTTTTGGCATACCGAAATTATGTTTCATACGCGATTCCGTATCAGCCCCTTTTTCTTGCCCTATAACCATAACAGGATTGCCGTTAAACTTTCCAAAACCCCCAATGATGGCGGCATCTTCGGCAAAGTTGCGATCCCCCGCCAATTCAATGAAATCTTCGATAAGGTCTTTAATGTAATCTTTGGTATGGGGGCGTTCTGGATGCCTTGCGACTTGAACTTTTTCCCAGGCAGAGAGCTTGCTATATTTTTGTTTCAAAAGCTTATCAACTTTATTTTGCAACGTTGATATTTCTTCGATAATATCCATTTCTTCCCCACTGGCCATGTGGCGAAGTTCCTCAATCTTTGTTTCTAAGTCGTGAATTTGTTTTTCAAAATCTAATGTCAGCATTGGGGCTCCATAATTCTTGTGTTATATCAAAGATACTTAACACTGGCACGTCGTTATAGTGCTTCTAACCTGCGAGTTGTAGGCATCTTCGCTGAGGCCTTGTGCCATCATTGCTATTTTTGCTATATTCAACCAAAGTATGCCATAATAATCAAGTATTTAATAACATATCAAAGGCGGAAATGGAATTATAAAGTGATACTGGATTTATTTACATCATTGGAAGATATTGGAAAGACTTTAAAAGTAAGGGTTACGGCAAAGGCTGCCCACAATCGTGTAAAGATGGAAATTAACCCAGAGACAAGCCAAAGATTATTTCGTGTTTATGTGACTGTCGCCCCAGAGGATGGAAAAGCAAACGAAGCTGTTTTAAAATTATTGGCAAAAGAATTAAATCTTTCAAAATCATCTTTAGAAATTAAATCAGGACATAAGATCAAAGATAAGATTGTTATAATTAAAACTTAGCCCCGTGGTTTTGACGATAATACTTTGAAATTACAAGCAACGAATTAATCGTTAAAATCATAAGACCCGCCATCCATGTTTGCCAAAGCCCAAAGCTGATAAAGAAAATCGTTAAATAGCTTATTAAGACAGCAAAATAAACACTTCGTAATATTTTATCTTTTTGATTTTCAATGAATTCAAAGACCTTCCATAACATCATAAAGAAAATAAATAGGCCAACAATACCCAGTTCAACATAAATTTGGATGATGCCGTTATGGGGGTGGGATGTAAAGATGGCGCTGGATTTTTTGCACGGGGGTGTTAATTCAAATTCAATTGAAGGAAAAGATGTGAATTTGGGTTTTAGTTGGCGGAAGCATGTTTCCTGCCCCCCTTTAACAGTGGTTGAATAATCAAAACCATTGCCAATTAATTTTTTTTGTTGCGTATCATTTTTCTCCACCATGCCATTCCATATGTACAAACGATGTTGATAACTGGTGGCAAGATAGATAATTTTATCATGGTACTTGCCTAAAAGATGGCCTTGGGAAACAAGAATAGGAAGGGCAACAGATAGAACAAGAACAGTATATTTCGCAAGGCGAATCCAGTTTTTTGATAAATGGGCAAGTCCATATGCAACAGAAGAAAGAAAAAAGGCAAGCAAGGCAGCGTTCGGTTCTGTTTTTGTCAGAAGAAAAAGCAAGGAGGGAAAAAGGCTGATGAAATAAATGGCCCTAAATTTTTTCGGGTACTTTGTCTGAAGGAATAAGATGGCTGGCCATAATAAAAAGATCAATATAACAACGGCATTAATATAAAGTCTTTTGTTGAATATATCGGTTTTTGTATATAACACGGAAACCCAGTGCGGCCCAAAAACTTCGAAAACCATATAGGCAAGAAAAACGATAAAGGCTGCAAAATATAATTTTGTATATTTTTTAACAGCTTCTTTTTTAAAATTTTGGAAGGCAATAAATGTTAAATATCCACATAGGATAAAACCAAAATAGCGTAAAGAACGGCTGAAAGATTTGCCAATATCAGGTGCCCACAGGCAAGAAATAAAAACCCAAAATACAAAAAGAACTGACCAAAATGAAATTGATTTATAGTCAAAGTTCTTTACTTTTTTAAAAAGTATGGGGGCTTGATTAATATACTTAAGACCAAAAACCAAAAATAAAACCAGGGCAAGAATGGGGGTGCCTTTTCCTTTTAAAGTGGCAATAATTGGGACGCAAAATAAGGTCAGTGCCAGTAAGCTGTATTGAACTTTATTCATTAGGCAATAATATCTGGGATTAATTTTTCTTGAATATATTTTATTTGTTTTTGAACTTGTTTCTTATCAGTGCGCAGTCTTTGAACCTCCATATGATTCGGGATCGGACGCCTTGATATTTCAGAAACTTTTTCATCAATTTCTTTTTGGGCTTTTTCTAAGTCTTTAATTTTATTTTTTAAAGTTTCAATATCCATGTTAACTCTTTTAAAGTATACTTTGTACGACTATAATCTTTATAATTATATTAGGAAAGAACAAAAGAGTTTTTTATGAAAAGAATTGGAATTATGACTTGTGGAGGAGACTGCGCTGGCTTGAATGTGGCCATTCGTGCCGTCGTCCAAAGTGCCACCTTAAAGTATAATTGGGAAGTAATAGGTATCAAAAATGGTACAATGGGCTTGTTGGGGGATACACCCAATACGGTTCCTTTAGATTTGAATTTTCAAGGATTTAACCATGCAATGTTACGGATGGGCGGAACAATTCTTGGGTCGACGACCAAAGGAAATCCTATGGCCTATTCAATGAATGATGGGTCCCACATTGATCGATCCGAAGAAATATTTAAGAACTATCGCAAATTAAATTTGGATGCATTGATCGCCATTGGGGGGGACGGTGGTTTAAAAATCACCAATGACCTGGCAAAAAAAGGAGGGATTAATTTTATTGGAATCCCTAAGACAATAGATAATGATGTCCCTAATACTGAATCTATTGGTTTTGCGACAGCCGTAAGTGTGGCGACGGCCGCCTTAGACAACTTGCAACCAACAGCAGCAAGCCATGATCGTGTGATGATTTTGGAAGTTATGGGCAGGGATGCGGGTCACATTGCCTTGCATTCAGGTATTGCAGGGGGGGCTGATGTTATTTTAATTCCAGAAGTTCCTTTTAATTTTGATAGCATTGTCCAAAAAGTTAAAGAAGTTCAAAAGTCTGATCGAAGTTATGCTTTATTAGTCGTTTCCGAGGCAGCCTTTCCAAAAAATGGAAAAGCAAGAACGGTGAAATATCACAGCGGTGATGAAAGATATGGTGGAATTGGTGATTATATTGGCCAAGAATTAAACCGTATGATGGGAATTGATACCCGGGTAACTGTTCTTGGGCATGTTCAAAGGGGGGGCAGTCCTGTTTCCCGTGATCGTATTATTGCCTCTGCTTTTGGGGTAAAGGCTGTGGAATTAATCGCCCAAGAAAAATTTGGCCGGATGGTTGGATGGGATTCACAAGACAAAGTAATTGATGTTGATATCACTGAAACTTTGAAGGGCTACCAAACAGTTAATATGGATGGAAGCCTTATTACAACAGCCCGCGGGCTTGGAATAAGCTTTGGAAATGAATAAATTCCTTTACCAAAATTCATTTACCTTCTACAATGAAAAAAATTTCAACAACTTACTGGAAATATAATAAAGGAGAAACGCCATGACAGCACCACTTATGCCAAAAGCAACCGCCGCATGGCTGTTAGATAACACAACTTTGACCTTTAAGCAGATTGCTGAATTCTGTGAACTGCATCCCCTTGAAGTCCAGTCGTTGGCAGATGGGGATACGGTTATTTTGGGTGTGGATCCAGTGGCAAGTGGTCAAATAGACCGGGACGAAATCGCAGCATGTGAAACAAATGAAAGCCGTCCTTTGACTTTGAATGGTGGACAAGCGAATGATAAAATGCGCCAAGTTGTTGGTGCGCGCTATACACCTGTTGCAAAACGTCAAGACAAGCCTGACGCTGTTGCATGGATTTTGCGTAATCATGGGAATTTCACAGATGCCCAAATCATTAAATTGATTGGAACAACGAAAAATACTATTGAAAAAATTCGTGACCGCAGTCACTGGAATATGCAAAACATTCGTCCAAGAGACCCTGTCGAAATGGGACTTTGTTCACAAGCAGACATAGAACGCTTGTCCCCACAAAAATAAAGTCATAAAGTTTGTAAAGATATAACGCGGCCTTGTGCCGCGTTTTATTTTATTGATTTTTCCCTTAAATATCCCCATATTTGGGACATGATTTTAAGGCCGACAAAAGATAACATTCAAAAAGCAGCAACCCTTTTGAAAAAGGGGGATGTCATCGCCTTTCCGACAGAAACTGTTTATGGACTGGGGGCTGTTGGATTAAATGATCAGGCAATTGCAAAAATATATGCTTTAAAGAATCGCCCTAAAATTAACCCTTTAATTTTTCATTGCCTAAATATCGACTGGATTAAAGATATTGCAGATGTCCCACCCCTTGCAGAAAAAATTGCGGATTACTTTATACCAGGGCCCTTAACACTTGTTTTGCAACAAAAAAAAGATTCAAAAGTTTCAAAACTTGCAACGGCAGGGCTTGATACAATTGCTGTTCGGGTGCCCGTTCACCCCATCGCACAAGATCTTTTGTCGGCAGTAGGGACGCCTTTGGTGGCCCCAAGTGCCAATTTATCAGGGCGGATAAGTTCCACCCAAGCCAGCCATGTCCATTCATTTTTTGGGGATAATATTGCCGCTGTTCTGGATGGGGGTGATTGTTGTTATGGCTTGGAATCAACTATCTTGGATCTTTCGACGCAGACACCAACAGTTCTACGACAGGGGGCTGTGCCCCATGAAACATTAGAAGATGTGATAGGCCAGCCCATTTTAACAAGCTCTTCCCTTGAAAAAATTAAGGCGCCGGGTCAACTAAAAAAACATTATGCCCCAAGTCTACCTTTAAGAATAAATGTGGCGATCCCTAAAAAGGGAGAGGCCTATATCGGCTTTGGCGAAATGGAATGTATGTTTAATTTAAGTCCGGCAGGCGATTTATTCGAAGCTGCGGCAAACCTATTTAAATTTTTGCACCAAGCAGATGACGATCAAAGTTTTAAAGGGATTTCTATTGCCCCCATCCCAAAGAAAAATATAGGTATTGCCATTAATGATCGTTTGATGCGTGCCAGTTATCAAGAGGAAACAGATGAATAAACCCGTTATTATTTTGATCAAACCACAACTGGGGGAGAATATTGGCATGGTGACCCGGGCCGTATGGAATTGTGCGCTGCCTGAATTACGGTTGGTTGATCCACGTGAAGGATGGTTGAATGACCATACCTTAAGGGCTTCTGCGGGCGCAGAAGAAAGGGTTCACCATATAAAGGTCTTTAAAACAACGCGTGAGGCTATTGCAGATTTGGATTATGTTTTTGCCACAACAGTGCGACGCCGGCGTATGGAAAAGCCCATTGTTACCCCAAAAATGGCTGCAGATTATATGACACAACACCAAGAAAACAAAGTTGGTGTCCTGTTTGGTCGTGAACGTTTTGGGTTGGATAATGAAGATGTGGGCTTGGCAAACAGTATTCTTGAAATTCCTTTGAACCCTGAATATTGTTCTTTAAACTTGGCCCAGGCCGTTTTATTGGTGGCGTACGAATGGTATCAACAGGGCGTCAGAAGCGATATTGAACCCAGAAAATATCAACAACCTTTGGCCAGTAAAGAAGAAATTCATGGGTTTTATGATCATATGGAAAATGAATTGGATGAAGCCAAATTCTTTTTGCCAGTGGATAAACGCCCCCGCATGATTCGAAACTTAAGGAATATTTTTGAACGCATTGGATTAACACATCAAGACGTGCAAACGATGCGCGGTGTTATTACGGCTTTGACGCGATCTTACTTAAAAAAGAAGAAATAATAACTTTTTGGGTTGTCATTTTGCCCAAAGCAATTATATATTAGACATATTCTTGAAAAAGAATTGACAACCACCTGTTTTGCAGGTAACACATGTACAAGTCACTAGAAAAAATTTAAGTTATTTTGAGGACAAATGAGTAAAAGACTTAACGCAAAATATAAGATTAATCGCCGTTTAGGAGTTAACCTATGGGGTCGCCCAAAAAGCCCTATAAATAACAGGCCTTATGCAGCTGGTCAACATGGTCAACGTCGCCGTAAGGCTTCTAACTATGGATTACAGTTAAACGCAAAGCAAATGCTTAAAGGGTATTATGGTAACATTGGTGAAAAGCAGTTCTTAAGACTTTTCAAAGAGGCTGAACGTCGCCGCGGGGATACAAGTGAAAACTTGGTTGAACTTCTGGAACGTCGCTTAGATGCTGTCGTGTATCGTTTGAAATTTGTTCCAACTGTTTTCGCATCACGCCAGTTAATTAACCACGGTCATATTAAGGTAAATGGTTGCCGCGTCAACATTCCATCTTATCAATTAAAAGATGGTGACGTGATTGAAGTACGTGAGAAATCACGCGAAATTCCAGTTATCATGGAAGCTGTTGTTTCAGTAGAACGGGACGTTCCTGAATATTTGACAGTTGATCACAAGTCCATGCAAGGAAAATTCATTCGCGGACCTAAGTTAGGGGATGTTCCATATCCTGTTAAAATGGAACCAAACTTGGTGATCGAATATTATTCCAGGTAATCTTGGTAACTAAATCAATTCAAAAACCCGCTTCGGCGGGTTTTTTTATGGCGAGTGGAAATTGGGATTATTCATTAACTTTTTCACAATGGCCCTCGGAAGTGCACCCCAAAGATTGGACAGAAAAAGCCTTAGATTAAGAGAGTATTTTTAATTTTTATGTGATCATGGTAATGCCCCCTCTGTCATCGCGAGTGCGCGCAGGGTGCGCGGCGATCCATACGCCATCTGCCCCCAGTTTGTCATTAAGATTATGATAGCCCTCCAAACCTCGTCGCCCCGTGTATAAGTTTAGTAATTCGATGACTGTTTTGATTCATCTTCTCGGACTTGATACGGGGTCCAGGGCCGTATTCACCGTATACAATTTTTGTCATTTTGAATTTAGTTCAGAATCCATGTGTTAATGGCAATAAAATTGTTTGTGATAAACAGTGTTGTGGATCCCACGGTCAAGCCGTGGGATGACAATGGAGAGGGGCTGTCTTTAAATAGAAGTCGTCGCCCCGCACTTGATACGGGGTCCAGACCAGAGGTTGCCGAATTCTATGCATCCACCTTAATTTCCTGTTATTTTCTTGTCTTGCATGAATCTTGTTATGGATTTAGGCATCAAGTAAGAAAGTGATAATGATAAAGCGAAAGCACAGAATCATAACATAAAGAAAAATACAGAAAAAAGGCAAAAGAAAAGGGTTTTTAAAAAAACCCTGGTACGTATAGGTAAGAGATGAGATGAGAGAAATATTGAGCGGTAGCGTACCAGGGATCCTATTTAGGATGATTAATATATAATTCAGATTATGGGCTGTGTAAACCCCAAAATATAAAATTTGATTATAATTATTTTAAAAATTCTATTATTTGTTGAAAAACACCTGGATCAAGGAAATGCGCGCCTTTCAAGATCATTTTCTGATGTATTTAGGCAACTATTTAAGGTGCCCTGCTTTCCTTTTCTTTATTAGCTGCATCCGATTCTTTGGCTCCGGCTGCAGCTTGGGCTGCACCTAATGGTAAAGGAGGAGAATCCAAAGAGGTGTCTTCCGCCGTTGCTGCCATTGCGGCAGAAACAGCCCCAATCCCACTGGCGGCAGAAGCAAAATCTTTACTTTTCAACCTATTCATCGCAGACGCAGAAACCGTAGGTCCGGGACGTGTTGCGGTAGCATCTTCAGCAAAAGAGGGACTTCCTCTGCCAACACCGGCACCGTCGTCACTTTCTTGGCTTCTTCCAAGAACGGAGCTATCTGACCTTACATCATCTTCATGCCTTAAATCTTGAATACCAGTCCATAAGGTACGCATTTCCCTAGATCTTTCTTTAAGTCCTTTTATGGAACTAGGGTTTTCTAGAGGTTGACTTAGGTGCCTTCTTGATAAGGACCTGCGGTTTGCAGCAGGGCGCGGACTATTGCTGCGTGCACGTACGGGTGGTAATCTGCTTCCGATAATATTGGGGCGGGTTACATTATGCCTAGCTGGTATAGCCATTTCTTTAGAACCTGCTGATGGATTTGTCATCGCCATGGATATCCTCCCATCACTCATGTAATCATCCTGCTCATCTGAGGCTGCACTGCGAAAAAATCTGGGGTCTGTTTCAGCATGGGCAATGCTATCTTCTCTCAGCATACTGGGGACGCGGAATCTGGGTTTGAATCCAGCCGTTCCTTTTCTTTGCAGTCCAAATGATTTTCTTCCAGCTTCTGCGCCGACACCTGCGCCGATGACAGTTGCTCTGCGATGACTGCGGTGTGAGGGTTTGGCATCTGCAGTAGAAAGTGGTGCATGGCCTCTTCCTCTTAAAGAAACTGAATTTTTACTACCATCTGTATCTACGCTACTTTCTTTGGGTTCCATTATAAATGAAGAAGGGGTCTCTCCCATTTTATCAGGGCTGGTTACTGTTATGAAAAAAAGAGGAACACGGTCTGGTATTTGTCTGCCATCCCTACCTTCTTTAACGTACCACAAAGTTTCAAGAAATATTTGTTCATGGGTGTCTACTGGAAAAAGAGTATCCCCTAAAGTATAGGCGGTGGCTATTTTTTTTAGTTTATGACCTAATAAAAGATGCGAAGGATGTAGGAGTCGTTCAAAGTAAGCGGTCAGGTATTGTGTGTCTTTCTCAGGACCTATTAATGATCTAACCATTTGATTCAGCCCAGTGGGACTTCTAAGATCTCTATGGGTTAACCAGTCAATACTTCCCCAATAACGCTTAACCGTTTGCCAGTTTGTTATATAATCATGCTCATCTGCTTTTCGAATTGTGATTGTAAACTTTATTGAACCATCTGCTTCATAAAATATAAAAATTCTGGTGTTGGCCTCGGTTTCCAATACAGTTCGGCGGTATTTTGCTTCATCAACTCTATCCGCCCATTCTGCAGCCACATAAGTTAAGGCACGGGCCAGAATACGCCTTTTTTCATTTCCTTCTTCAGAACTTGCTTTATGAAGAAACATTCTGTCTTTTGGTTTATTGCAGCAACAGCAAATATTACGGACAAGAGCTTTCCACATATCTTCACGCCCTTCTTCAGAATTGAACATAATCCAAGCCCTTCTTGCAATAACAGCGGCAACGCCTGTTGAAACAGTTCCCGCAGTGGCACTAAAAAAAACTTCGAATGAAAAATCTCCGTTACTATCTGTGGTTTGCAAAAAGCGTGCAGGTGTGTTGGCTGTTTCTGGCGTAGAAAAGCTTGATACATACAAATAAATAGCAGCAGCACCAACAACTGTTCCAGTTGCCCCAGAAATTAAATCAGATCTATTAATGGGAAAAGGTAGAAACCTTCTATTTGTCCTTCTTAGGCAGCTGCGGGTTTTCTGCCAACAGTCACCAGAGTCAGTGCTTGCAGTTGAAAGTGGCGGAACTGCCTCATCTTGTTCCAGGATTTCGCCCCCCATCATATTTGTTAATCCCAATGCACCCAGGGTTCGGCTTTTTAGGCCAGATAAAAAATAATAGGTGCCATCCCTAAAAGATGCGACAGGTCTTACCGCGCGGCCGCCAGTTTCTATATCACCATCATATCCTGCATTGTGTGGGATTGGGGTTCCCCCTAGGGCAGCTGCCTCAGAAAAATTAGAGGATAAAAGAAAAATTGATAATAGTAGAGTGAAGGAACGTAAAAAAGCTTTCATTATATCAACCCTGTTAATTTTTTTGTTTAAATTAAATCATATAGGGAAAATAGAGTGATGAAAATAAAAAAATGGAGGGATTGGTAGGTAAAGGGTTTTTTTTGAAAAAGAAAATGTGGTAACAAACCCTCAACTTTCTTCAAAAAAGAATGCAAGAGCATTACGCAATGCCATAATAAGGGAATTTTTTACCGCTGTCGTTAATGTGTCATAGTCAGGAGGTGTTTTCCAATTAGATACAGGGCTCGTGATATACGCATTATAACAGCCAACAAGGGTATTATCGTCAAGGTTAACGAGATAGAGATTAAGTCTCGTTTCTGCCCGTGGATCTACCCATAGCCCCGTGTACGCATGAACACCAAAATATTGGGGGGAAAGGACCAACGCGTATTGGGCATTATGAAGGGTTTTTAGAAATTTAAAATCCCAAGGCGCCTTTTTGGCGTCACGATTTTTACCAATTAATTTACGTTTTTTAAATGGCGTCTCCGATATTCTTACATTAAAGTTTTTATTCTCAAAACCTTTTTTAAAAGCATTATAGTAATATTTCTCAACAATTGAAGAACTGTTTATTTCACGCACTTCTTGAGCGGCGTCATCATTTTGTATTATGTCAGCTAGGAATGCACCAATTAAACCACTATTTCCAGGATCTGTATAATAAGCAGGTCGTTCTAACCCATAAATTTGCGTAATGACAACCGTTGATGGCTTGGTAAAAACAGAATCATCAATTTTTAAATTGTCACGTTTGACAGCACAACTAGAAAGAAGGCATAGAACTAACAAGAAACTGATGCTCTTTTGGAATAGTTGTATTGCTTTTTTCTTAGCGCTTAGGGTTTTTATATATTTCATCATGATTTAACCTAAGCGAATATCCTTTTAGGTGCAAGCTGAAAGTTAGGTTTAGTATACGGCCGATCAATTAATAGAACAGAAATTGTAGAATTTTATTCAAGCGGATAAGCCCCGCAGGAGTAAGGTAGATTGATGTATCGTCAATAATCATAAGGCCTTCTTGTATTAAGGCGTCTATCTTTGTTGTCTTTAGGATATCATGTACGGGTTTGTCAAATTCTTGTTGAACCCGGTCCAGGGTAATGCCTTTTGTTAATCGCAGACCCATCATAAAAAATTCTTCCGCTTTTAAGGTCGGATCAATAATTTTTAAATTTTCCAAAATTTTGTCATTATCTCTGATATGCTGTAACCACAGTTCGGGCGATCTATGGCGACGAAGCGCGTGTTTATGACCGTCTAAGGAAATACGACTATGGGCACCAGGGCCTATCCCTAAATAATCATCATAATGCCAATAGGTTAAATTATGACGGCATTCTTGCCCAGGTCTGGCATAATTTGAAACTTCATAAGCAGGTATCCCCCGGTCTTGCATAATTTTATTGGTTAGTTCGTAAAAATCAGCACTTTTATCATTATCGGGCATGGAAAAATCTCCCCGGTGATAGGCCAAATTAAAGGGGGTGCCTTGTTCGATGGTCAGTTGATACAAAGATAAATGACTTGTTCCAATCGCCAACGCCTCTGTCAATTCACTTTCCCATTCTTGCAGGGTTTGGTTGGGGCGTGTGTAAATCAAATCAAAGCTAAAGCGGTTAAATTCTTTGCCGGCGATATCTATGGCTTTATAGGCCTCAGTCACCGAATGTTTGCGCCCCAGAAAATCCAGATCTTTTTGACGCAGGGATTGCACCCCAATGGAAACACGATTAATCCCGGCTTTTGAAAAGTCAGAAAACTTTTGACTTTCAACAGAATTTGGATTGGCTTCCAATGTAATTTCAATCTGGGGATCTACCTGCCAAAGTTTATGAATTTCATTTATTAAAGCCTCAGCAATTTTTGGCGGCATAAGGGAAGGTGTCCCCCCGCCAAAAAAGACACTGGTTACAACCTTGTCTTTGGAAAATTTATGGATATTGTGAAGATCCGCCAATAACGATTTTTGCCATAAATCCACATCAATGGCTTCACGCACATGGCTGTTAAAATCACAGTAAGGACATTTTGATACACAAAACGGCCAATGAATATAAATACCAAAACTTGTGTGCATTATTCCACAGTAACAGATTTTGCCAAGTTACGAGGTTGGTCCACATCTGTCCCTTTCAGGTTCGCCGTATGATAGGCCAATAATTGAATGGGCAAGCTGTATAACAAAGGGGTGCAAAAATCAGGGACTTTTGGGATTTCAATGGTGAACCTGGCTTTATTCTTAAATCTATTCAGGCCCTCTGCATCACTTAAGAAAATAACTTGGCCATCCCGGGCGATTACTTCTTCGACATTTGAAACCGTTTTACCAAACAGATTATCACTTGGGGCCAAAACAACCACAGGGACATTTTCATCAATCAACGCAATGGGGCCGTGTTTCAGTTCCCCAGCAGCATAACCTTCGGCATGAATATATGATAATTCTTTTAATTTTAAGGCACCTTCCATGGCAATTGGAAAATTTAATCCACGACCAAGATACAGGATACTTTGGGCTTTCATTAAATAATGGGCCGCTTTGATAATTTGATCTTCTTGGTTGAAAACTTTCAGCAAAGCACTTGGGATGGATTCCAAGGCATGGGATAATTCAGTAAATTCCGCGGCTGAAAAAAGGCCTTTTGCCTGCCCCATAAACAAAGTGAAACAAGCCATAACGGAAAGTTGCGCTGTAAATGCTTTGGTGGAGGCCACGCCAATTTCAGGCCCGGCATTTATTTTTAAGATGGCATCTGATTCGCGGGCAATACTGCTTTCGGGCACATTGACCAAGGCGACACACAGGCCTTTTTTGGATTTAACATATTTTAACGCTGCCAAAGTATCGGCCGTTTCCCCAGATTGGGAAATGAAAATGGATAAAGAATTTTTTGTAATAGGCGGGCATCGATATCTGAACTCTGACGCAATATCAACATTTACAGGTACGCCAACTTTTGATTCAATCCAATGCTTGGTAACAAGCCCTGCATAAAACGAAGTACCACAAGCAATAATATTAATGGATTCAACAGTCTTTAGGTTTAAAATATTTTCATAAATTTTAAAGTCTGATTTTTCAGAACTTAAAGAAAAACGTATGATTTCCCCAATGATATTAGGTTGTTCATGAATTTCTTTCATCATAAAATGTTTGTAACCATCTTTGCCAATCATGGCATTTGTTACGGACGAACTTTTGATAGGCCGGTCAACGGCTTTGTTTTCATTGTTATAAATTTGGTAGGAATCTTTATGCAGAATTGCCCAGTCGCCTTCCTCTAGGTAACAAATTTTTTGGGTTAAAGGCGCCATAGCCATGGCATCAGATCCCAAAAACATGGCCTTATCCCCCACACCAATGGCAAGGGGACTGCCATAACGGGCACAGATAATTAAATTTTCTTCCCCTTTAAAAATGGCGGCAATGGCAAAGGCGCCTTCCAATTTCTCTAGCGTCAATTGCATGGCATCTTGGGGGTTTTTTCCTTTAGTAAGAAAAGAATCCAACAAGTGGGTGATGACTTCGGTATCTGTAGAGCTTGAAAATTTATGCCCTTGACCTTCCAAGTCTTTGCGCAGGGATTCAAAATTTTCAATAATACCATTATGCACAACGGCCACATTTTCTGTGCAGTGCGGATGGGCATTTTTTTCATTTGGAACCCCGTGGGTTGCCCAACGTGTGTGCCCAATGCCTATATCAGATGAAACAGATTCTTGATTAACTTTTGTTTCCAGGTTGTGAATTTTGCCTTCACTTTTGACACAGTTAATTTTCTTGTTTTCGATAACCGCAATTCCTGCAGAATCGTATCCGCGATATTCCAGACGTCTTAAACAATCAACAAGAAGATTTGAAACATTTGATTTTCCAATTATACCGACAATGCCACACATGGTTATTTTCTTTCTTTTTCGGGTTGTTTTTTTTCGCAATTTTTGGACGTTTTCCCCTATTCTTGTCGTCCCGTATCAATTGCGGGGCGACGAAATAAGGGGGCTATAATTTGCATCAATCAATAAGCCTTTTGCTTTTTCTAAATCGACGGGCGGCATCTTTTATATTTTTTTGATCTACGCGGGTAATGCCAATTTCATCTTCGTTAATATTTTTTGTAATGGAACTACCTGCCCCAACGATGGCATTTTTTCCGATTGTTAAAGGGGCAACAAGGGATGAATTTGATCCAATGAAAACGCCATCTTCCAAGATAGTTTGATATTTATTATAGCCATCATAATTACAGGTAATGGTGCCGGCCCCGATGTTGACGTTTTCGCCAAGGGTGCTGTCACCAATATAAGATAAATGGGAAACCTTGCTGCCTTTGCCGATTTTTGATTTTTTGATTTCCACAAAATTCCCAATTTTGGCCTGTTCAGCAATTTCAGTGCCTGGGCGAATACGGGCAAAGGGTCCGATGCAGGCCTTTTGTTTAATATGACAGTCTTCAAAATATGAATTTGCCCTTATGGTTACATCTTTTTCGATTGTAACACCGGGGCCAAAAAAGACATTGGGTTCAATAATACAGCCCCCATCAATTTTTGTGTCATAGGAAAAATACGTCGTGGCAGGATCACGCAAAGTGACCCCTGCATTTAAAAATTTATGGCGCTGACGTGTTTGAAAAATATGTTCTGCTTCGGCCAATTCCACGCAGGAATTAACACCGATTAATTCTTTTTCATCGCCCACAACGGCGGTGGCTTTTAACCCTTTTTGATTGGCAATTTCAACAATATCTGTCAGGTAATATTCGCCTTTGGCATTCTTATTATTTATTGTTTCTAACAGATCCAACGCATGCTTGCCATTAATCAAGACAATACCTGAATTGCAGAACGTGACTTTCTTTTCAGCCTTTGTTGCTTCTTTAAATTCAACGATGCGGGTTAACCAACCGGCATTGTCCATGATTAATCGCCCGTACTGTGCAGGGTCTTGTGGGTGCATCCCCAAAACAACCAAATCATAATCTTTACGGGCGGTGATCATATTCTTGATAGTTTGCTCTGTAACCAAGGGCGTGTCGCCATAAAGAACCAAGACATCAGTCGTCCCATCAATATAATTTGCTGCTGATAAAACAGCATGACCCGTTCCCAAGGCTTGTTTTTGGATGGTATGATCAAAAGCTGTTAAATGATCACGGGTATCTTGCATGTCAGGCGAGGATACAAATACCTTTTTGGCACAGCCAACATTTTCCAAAAGGTATTCGATGTGTTGAACCATGGGTAAATGCCCGATTTCATGCATTACCTTTGGTTTTGCAGATTTCATTCGGGTGCCTTTACCGGCGCCTAAAACAACTGAAATTAACTTAATCTTACTCATACTTGTTAAAATAGAGGATTTTAGGAAAATTTACCAGAGAGTACTTAATCAAAAATTGTATCAAAACGTTACAGTGGGTTTTCTTTTTTGGCACAAAAAAACCTCCCACTTGGGAGGTTTTTTCTTGGACTAAAAGCCTAACTTCTCGTTCTTCTTACGTTGAAGTTTTCTTGAACGGCGAATTGCTTCAGCTGTTTCGCGCGCTTTTCTTTCAGATGGCTTTTCGAAATGGCGACGTAATTTCATCTCGCGAAAGACGCCTTCACGTTGCATTTTCTTTTTCAAGACACGAAGCGCTTGTTCTACGTTATTATCACGAACTTGTACTTGCACTCTGCATCACTTCCTTTCTAATATAAGTTTATAAAGCATTCAGCTTTAATATGTATTATACATATAGTCCTTTTTCCCCAATCAATCAACCTATAACCGCACAGGGTGTGACATCTTGAATAATATTCGCTATAGTTAAAGGTATGGATAAACAAGCAATCATCATCTGTTTAATGAAAGATATTTGGCCGTCTATTGCTGCCCACGGGTGGAATTGGGCGGCGATGGAATCATTCTGTCAAAATACAAATATGGAAATAGGGCATATTAAATTGGCTTTTCCAGGCGGGATGGGTGAAATATTAATCGCCCTAAATGATGAACTGGATCGCCAAGTTGCCGCCAAAACCCAAAAAGGTTTGGGAATAACAACAACCTTAAAGACAACTATAGAACATAAGATTGATTTCAAGCTTGCACATAAAGGGGCTTTTAAGAAAATTGCCCAGTCTTTATTAACACCGCCCCATCCTTTTTTATCTTTGAAATTGGCCTTTAAAACAGTCAATCGATTTTGGTATCTGGCAGGGGATCAATCAACAGATTATAATTATTATTCAAAACGATTATTGCTTTTGTACGTTTATGTGCCAACAACGCTGTATCTTTTAACAAAAGATAAAACAAAAGAAGACACTATCATTTTTATGAATAGGCGTTTTACAGAAGTGGCCCTTATTCCCAAAATTAAAAATAGAATTAAAAATTTTATATAGGGGTAAGATGCAAAGACTATTAAGAAACATAACTGATTTTTTCAAAATAAATGGGAAATTTATTATCTTTCTTTTGCCAGTTGTGTTGCACCAACTGACCCTTTTGGAAAACCCAATTTTATTAAATACAATTCTTGTTATTGTTTTATGGTGCAGTCAAAAATATATTTTTTCAGTTTATAAATATGAAGATAAAAAAATTGATTATGCATTTTTTGGGTTCTTAACTTTTTACCTTAGTTATGTTGAATCAGGGTTTTTGTTTTTTTCCAGCTTCGTTACCCTTTATTTTATTTATCAAAAAGTAAGATTAAAAAAATATGGGGCGCTGGGTCTTTATTGCTTGGGGGCGATGGTTCCTGTGGGGTTGTGCTTTTATCAATATAATTTATCAGAAGGCATAGGATTCATTCAAAATCTTGGGGCTTATGCCTATGAAATTATTCTAAGTTTAAAAGATTATGTTTTACAAGAAAAAGGCCATTCGAAATCAGGCCTTTCCCCAAAGTCTTTTACAGATTTATTTTTAATGATCACCTGTTGGATTTTCTTTTGGTCAATTTTTATTGTAAGAAATTTCCAACACCAATTTTATATGGTCTTGGCCCTTCTTTGCTTTTTCCTTGCCCTTGCAACAAAAACCCAACATCTTTTTTTCTCAGGCACTTTAATTGGCTTATCAAGTTTTTATGCCTTATGGAAAATTGAAAAATACTTAACTTAGTTGTGCCAAGGCGGCTTTATTTTTGCCCATTTCCTGATTGAAAGTCGTTTGACGTTCGGTTAATTCATCAATAATTTCAGCTGGGGCTTTTTCCTTGAATTGCGGATTTCCCAAACGTTTATCCAAAGATATTAATTCTTTTTCCAGTCGTTGAATTTCTTTTTCCAGACGGGATTTTTCAGCGTCAATATCAATCAACCCTTCCAATGGAATGACAATAGTTGCCTTTTCAACCATCAGTTGGGCCGCATTTTCAACGGTGGCATCCCCATCCTTTATCACAACAGATTCCAGTCGAGCCAAAGTTTTAAACAAGTTTTCGCTTTGGGCGACAAAGTCATTTAATTCTGTATTCAGGCCATAAACTTCGATGGATAATTTTTTACTGGCTGGAATTTGCATTTCAGATTTCAGGCCACGTATTTTTGTAATGGCGTCAATCATCCAGTTTATCGGTTCAGATGTTTTGCTGTTAATTTTATAATCAATGCTTGGCCAGGTGGCTTCGATTAATAAACCCTTACCCCCCAACGCAGCCCATAATTCTTCACTAACAAATGGCATATACGGATGCATTAAATGATATATTTTTGCCAGAACCCAAGCCAATGTTTTTTGGGTTTCTGTTTTGGCCTTACCATCACTGCCTTGCAAAATTGGTTTTGTGAATTCAATGTACCAATCGCAAAATGTATTCCAAGTAAAGTGATACAAGGCCATGGCCCCATCATTAAACTTATAATCAATAAAAGAAGTATCAATGGTTTTCATCGCATTTTGTAATTCCCCAATGATCCATTGATTGATTTGAAGGGTGCAATTTTGAGGGTCAAAATCTGGGTCATACATCGCCCCATTCATTTGCAAGTAACGGGTGGCATTCCAAATTTTTGTGCCAAAATTTCGGGCTTGTTCAACCAATTTTTCAGACAGACGAATATCACGCCCGGGGGATGCCATGGATGTTAAACAAAAACGAACGGCGTCTGCCCCATATTGATCAATTAATATCAAAGGATCAATAACATTGCCTTTGGATTTTGACATCTTTTTGCCTTTTTCATCCAAAACCAAACTGTGAATATAGGTATGTTTAAAGGGAACATCTTTTTTGAAATGTAAACCCATCATCATCATGCGGGCTACCCAGAAAAAGATAATATCAAACCCTGTGATTAAAACATCACCGGGGTAACGTTGGTTATGCAGGCCATTTTCATTGGGCCAATCAAGCGTAACAAAGGGCCACAACCCTGATGAAAACCATGTATCCAAAACATCTTCATCCCGTGTTAAGTCAACTGTTTTGCCATAATGTTTTGTGGCGGCGGCGTGGGCGTCTTGTTCTGTTTCTTCGACAAAGAATTTTCCGTCAGGTCCGTACCAAACAGGAATTTGATGACCCCACCAAAGTTGCCGTGAAATACACCAAGGTTGGATATTGCGCATCCATTCAAAATAGAAATTTTTCCATCGATCAGGAAAAAATTTTGTATCCCCTTTTTCCACAGCTTCGATGGCCGGGCCGGCCAATTTTTCTGTATCGACATACCATTGATCCATAAGGAAAGGGTCAATAATCACACCGGACCGATCCCCATGGGGAACCATGTTTTTTATCTTTTCTGTTTTTTCCAACAGGTTATTTTCTTCAAACCAAGCCACCACTTTTTTACGGGCGTCTTCGACTGTAAGGCCCTGATATTCTTGGGGCGCATTTTCATTTAATTTACCAAATTGATCGACAACACAAATTAAATCTAGGTTATGGCGTTTGCCAACTTCAAAGTCATTAAAGTCATGGGCAGGGGTGATCTTAACAGCCCCAGTACCTTTTTCTGGATCGGCATGCTCATCCACGATAATTGGAATTTTCCGGTTTATGATAGGTAAAACAATATGCTTGCCAATTAAGTGTTTATAGCGATCATCTTCGTCACTTACTGCCACGGCAACATCAGCAAAGAAAGTTTCAGGCCGTGTTGTGGCAATAACAATATAATCATCACTATTTTCAATGGGGTAACGCAGATGCCAGAAAGAAGATTTAATTTCTTTTTGTTCTACCTCTATATCTGAAATGGCGGTCTGGAATTTTATGTCCCAATTAACCAAACGTTTGTCGCGGTAAATCAGGCCTTTTTTATGAAGGTCCACAAATACTTTTGTAACCGCTTTGTTAAAAGGATCGTCCATTGTAAAACGTTCGCGGTCCCAGTCAGCACTGGCACCCAACCGTTTTAGTTGGTTAATAATACTGCCCCCAGAATGTTCTTTCCATTTCCAAGTTTCTTCCAAGAATTTTTCCCGCCCCATGTCGCGACGGTTTAATCCTTTTTCAGCCAGGTTTCGTTCAACAACCATCTGTGTCGCAATCCCCGCATGATCAACACCGGGCTGCCACAAAACATCCTTTCCCATCATGCGTTGGTAACGGACCAAAACATCTTGCAATGTGAACGTCAGCGCATGCCCCATATGAAGATTTCCCGTCACGTTGGCAGGGGGCATCATAAGGGTGAATGGTTTTTTCTTGCCATCATTTTGTGATTTAAAGGCCCCGGATTTTTCCCAGGCATTATAAAATTTTGATTCAGATGATTTAAAATCAAATGTTTTATCGATCATGACTTTTCCTTTATGGAAGTGAATTATCCTTAAAAGGACTATATTGCATCGCCGTGCAATGGGTCCTTAACAGAATGTATTACTTTGATGTGTTATTTACAATAGTGCGAATTTCTTCGCGGACAACTTTTTCAATAACAGTTGGTAAGTTTTTATCCAGCCAGTCTTTCAACAAAGGGGATAGCATAGATTTCAAAAGTTCTTCAACAGATGTACTGACAGAGGATTCTTTTTTCTCAGGATTATTATTCATCACATGTTTTGTCAATTCTGAAAGGGCGGCATTTGATGCGGCCAGGGTTGCCTGGGATACCAATCTGGTGTTGGGTTTGAAGTTATCTGCTTGCGCAACTGTTTCTTCGGTTACCCTTTCCCATGGTTGGCGGGCATTTTCTGCATAATCTTCAAAAGGACGTTGTTCAACATCTTTTTTCGCAACCGCCGATGGTGTATAGGAACTTTGTTCTTCTTCTTCGTCTTCAATAACCTCTGCAACATCAGTCAATTCTATAGGATCTTCTGAATTTTCAATCTTTTTAGGATATGTTCGCTTAACATCATCATCTGTCGATAAAATTTTTCGAATGGAACTTAGAATTTCTTCCATTGAGTCATCTTGTTGTTGAAAGTTATCTGACATGTTTTTACCTTTTGTTTCTTGCGTCAAGATCATATCCGCGTCGGTCTTTCCCAATATTAAAACCCCACATTGGGCGGGTGTTTTTATGCTTAGCGGGATTAAATTTTTGAACATTTAAATTTAATGTTTCTGGGTTTAAAAGGCCAGTAACATGGGCCAGTTCATATGAACTTTGGACATAGTCTTGACGGGAATTGACTAAGTTAATTTGGGCTTGAAAGTATTTATTTTCAGCTGTTAAAACTTCTAAGGTTGTTTTACTGCCGACGTTAAATTCTTCTTTAATGCTATCAAAAGCAATTTTCGTTGCTTTAACTTGTGCTTTGAATTGTTTAATTCTTGCAAAGGCAGATTTATATTTTTCCCAAGTAGATGTAACAGTATTTTTAACTTCACGTCTTTTGTACAGGGCTTCCATTCTTTTTTGGGCTGCAGCATATTTTTTACCACGAATACTGGCTTGGGTACTGCCTTTAAAATCAAGAGGAATGGACAGGGTGGCTTTGACTTCTAATTCATTTGTTCTGATTTTTCCAAAGCCTTTTTTATAGTTTTGTTTGTCCCAATGTCCTGCAAGTGATCGGGACCCAGTAGCCTGAACATCTAAGGAAGGTAGAAAGCTTTTGAAGGCCTCTTTGGCTTCGGCCTTTGCTGCATCAGAAATTGCATCAGATATTAAAAGGTCATAGTTATATTTCAAGGCAACTTCTTGGGCTTCCTCTAGGGATGCGGGAACATCAGTATAACTTTTAGGCGATTCAATATTATCATTGGGAAGGAATCCAACAATATTTTCAAACGTAGAAATGCTTGCGGCAACGTCAGCTTTTGCTTGGGTTACACGGGCTTTGGCTTCTTCCAAATCTGCTTGCGTTGATGCCACATCAGAAACTGTTTTTTCCCCAAGGTCGTACTGGCTTTGTACAACCGCCAACGATTCTTCAAGAACGATTTGGTTTGTTTTTGTTAAAGCGTAAACAGCTTTTTTCTTTACGTATTCTGAATAAACTTTAACAGTATCCAAAAATAATTTTGATTCGGTGCCGTGATATTTTGCGGTTCGAGCATCAACGTCTCTTGTCGTTTTTTGAATGCTGGCCAAAGTTCCGCCCCCATTAAAGATGTTCTGTGCGATTTGGACTTGGGCCGTTCCAGTATTGCGTTGGGAATTATATTTCCCATCGTTTTGTGTAAACCTTTGGCTTTGTGTTTCTTTATCGGTAAAGCCCACAGCGCCTGATAGGGCCGCACTGGTTTGTGGCAACCATTCCCGTTTGGCAACAGAAAGATTTTCATGGCCTGCCTTTAATTCATATTCAGATTGGCCAAGACCTTGGTTGGTTTTATAGGCATTTTCCATAGCCTCTTTAAGGGTGATTTTATCCGCACCAGATTTTTCCTCTGCAAGGGCAGAAAAAGAAAATATAACAGCTGTAAATATAAATATAATTGATTTCATAATTTTTCCATTTTTCTTACATTAATACTTTGGAACGCTTGGGTCAATTTCTTCTGACCAAGAATTAATGCCCCCAATTAAATTACAGGCCTCAAACCCATGTTGTCGGAGCCATAAAACAGTTTTCAAACTTCGAATGCCATGATGACAAACAACAGCAAAATAACGATCCTTAGGGAGTTCTTCTAACATATCCTGGATATTACTAAGGGGGATATGGACAGAATTTGGAATATAGGCAAGTTCCCTTTCCCAGTTTTCCCGTATATCAAAGATAGGGATTGGCTGGGAACTGTTCATTATAGATTGCAGTTTTCTTGGTGTCATTTGAATATCTTGCATAAATTTTCCTATAATACAAATTTATCTTTGGCTTTAAATTCATTAAACGTTGGTAACCAACATTCTAATATAATTTTTTTCGCCCAGAAAGCTTCTTTTTTTACATAGCTTACTATTTTTCCAATTTTTTCATTTGTGGGAACATAGGTTATTAGTTGCCCCCCGTCAGATAGTTGGTCAAAAAATAGGGGGGGGATTTTTTCTGTTCCGCCTTCTATGTAAATAAGGTCATAGGGCCCTTGTTGGCCAATATTTTTTGATGTGTACGAATCAAACAAAATAATATTATCAATTTCCAAGTTTAAGAAATTCTTGGATGCTTTTGATTTTGCCTCAACTTGGGACTCAACAGCAAAAATATTTGAATAAAGTTTGCTTAAAATGGCAGCCAAGTATCCAGTCCCGCATCCAACAACCAAGGCCGACCCCTCTGGCTTGATATTTGTATGGTTTAATATTTTGGCAATAATACCAGGGGGCATCACAGCCCTTTCTTTTTCCACAAGCGTAATGCAATCAAC
>OJGZ01000164.1_pt1 | contig 30371 bp, 31 predicted proteins | sample 1595051 | NCBI WGS metagenome assembly OJGZ01 (sample SAMN05416800, study PRJEB24817) | seawater metagenome | isolation source: Sea water | place: Canada:Atlantic | collected 2013-07 | reverse complement strand
ATTATCACCATCGCCAACGCCAAATTAAAACCTGCAACAACATAGTTGATGACAATTGTTATAGTCTGTTGGCTGCGTAGATGATTAAAGTTTGATCTTTGTAATGTACCTATCGAAACTTCAAGAAATTATCGGTATAACTTTTTGGGGTGATTTTTTTCTGTGTGGGCGGTTGCAGATCATAAGATAAATCATTTTTTGTGCAATAGTCGACTGCCTGTTCTGACGTTTCAAAATAAAGTTTCAGGTTGGTGGCGGTATCCCCCGATCCAAACCATCCGGTTATGGGGTCTTGTTTTTTTATTTCTGAGGCACAAACTTCAAGACACCAACGATCGGCTTTCCCCTTCCCTGATTGGGTGGAAACTTTTGTTGTTTTATAAATATTCACATAAGTTGTCATATTTAAATATTGCGGGAAATTAAAAGGAAAAACAAGGAACAATCTTAATGAAAGTGGTCGGGGCGAGAGGATTCGAACCTCCGACCTTCTGGACCCAAACCAGACACGCTACCAGGCTGCGCTACGCCCCGAACAATTGATTTTTACAACATACAAATCAAAACAGCAAGTAAAATTTACGTCTTCGGTATAAATTTATTGCCTTGCTTAAAGATAATATAGGAACCATTACGCCAAACGTCAAACCGATCGATAATTATTTTTGGCCCCAAACACTTTGACCGCCCTTTCCGTACAGGTTGTTGACTGATTAAAATATCTGATTTACGACAGTAATCTTGCAAGTTATCAAGCGTTTTTAAATAAGCCACTGTCATCCCCGTTGATTGATACAAACAATTTTTCTGATCATCGCATACGGCTTTTTTATCTTTGCGCCACGACGTATTCATTGCCGGGTTATACCCCAGCGACCCTGCCCAAATTTGCGTCACAAAACTTTTTGCCCGGGGGCTGGAAACCGACAGATGGTTCCCATCATTAATGCCCACCAATTTGGCATCTTCAGAAACCAAAACCACAGGCTGTTGAATCCAAAACAACGGCAGGAAAGATCCCACATAAAATAAAAGACCTATCCAGCGCACCCATCCATGCCATAGGCATATCCAAATAATTCCCGCCGCCATTAATGCCAAGGAAATCACAGGTAGTTGGGGAACAAATATTTCTGACCCGGGCAAGGCCGCGAAATATTCCGCGATAAATGTCATGACTTTAATCCCTTGTCCTGCCAGTTGAATGCCAAAATCCAGCCCGGTTAATAGGTAAATTAAAATACAGGGCATAATCCAAAATGACATCAAGGGAATAATGAATAAATTGGCAAAAATACCCGTGACTGAGAATTGATGAAAATGATAAATACTGAAAGGCAACGTGGCAAAACTGGCAATAAAACTTGTCATTAATACACCAGCGCCATACAAAATTACTTTCTTTAGGATGCCCCCATCATCCAGCCATCTTGATAAAAACTGGCGGTTGCTTTCGTAAAAGGCAATCAAGGCAAGAACAGCCGCAAAAGAAAGATGAAACCCCGGCATGATAATGGATTCTGGCTTAATGATTAAAACCCCGATGGCCGCCACCATAATCATTCGAATGGAAAGGGCCTGTCTGTCCACCAATATCCCCAGCATTAAAACACAAAACATAATGAAGGCCCGAACGGTTGGGACCGATGCCCCTGAAATTAAGACATAGCCAAAAAGGGCAAGTGTCGAAAAAACGGCTGCAATTTTCTTTGAATCGTATCGATGAATAAAACCTGGAATTAAACATAAAAACCGCCGGATGATAAAGAATACCAACCCCGCAATTAAGGTTAAGTGCAAGCCAGAAATCGCCAGAACATGTGCCACCCCGGCCTTGATATAAACATCCCGCGTTTTTTGGGAAAGCCCTGTTTTCTCTCCCGTCATTAAGGCTTTTGCAATCATCGCCGTTTGGCTGGATAGTAGTGAATCTATTTTATTATTTAGTTTTTGACGAATCCAATTAACCCTGCCCTCTGTTGATCTGGCTTGAATTATTTTGGGATCAGATAACAACGCCCCCGTCGCAATAATCCCTTCAAACGCATTCTTTTGTCGAAAGTTAAATCCCCCTGGATAAATTTCACGCTTGTGCGGCATTAATTTAACTTTGGCCTTAATCAGATCCCCCACATTTACCTTTACAGGTTTCTTGCGGCGATAGGTCAATCGAACAGTATCCTTTGATACTGTATCTTGTAATGTAAGGCGGAAACCATACTGCGTGTGTTCAGAATTTAAAACTTTGGCTGTTATAATTTTTGGGGCCTGGCTTCGAATAATTGGCACAGCTGAGAAATATTCGACTTTGACAAAGCCACTGATCCATCCAATGGCAACCCATAAACAAGCCCCCGCAGATAATTTGGCCACCAAAGATAGCCAATGACGATTCACCTGAAAAATAATCATGGCCAATAAGGTTAAAAGATAAGCCCCATAAATTGGATACGATGCCAACCCGACCAAAACACCCATCCCCATAAAAATGGGCGATAATAAAATAAAGCGATAATAATTCGCCTTGATCAGGTTTTGAAAATTGAATTTATCCCTGTTGAACATAACGATGGTATGATAAAGTTGGATTGAATTTTTAACAAGCATAGATTAAGGGAAAGGATCAAACAATGTCAGCACCTGTTATTTTAAAAGAAGTTTTGGCCAGCACGTATGTTTTGTATTTAAACACGCAAAAATCCCACTGGAATGTAACCGGCCCGCAATTTCACAGCCTGCATGAAATGTTTGAAGGTCAGTACAAAGGGCTTGCCGCCGCCATTGATACTTTGGCTGAACGTATTCGCACCTTAAATGAATTATCCCCTGGCAGCTTTGAAGAATTTGCCAAACTAAGCAAAGTATCCAGTGCAACGGATATGGAATCCAATGCGACTAAGTTAGTCCAGAACCTAATCACAGGCCATGAAGCTGTTTTGCATTTGCTGAAAGACGGCTTAGACAAAGTTGATCCAGCAACAGAAGATATGTTTATTAACCGCATTCAAGAACATGACAAAACAGTCTGGATGCTGAAAAGCATGATCGCGTAAAATGCCAAAGTTTAATAATTTCAGGGGCAGTTTTCCCGCCACACGTTTGCGCCGGATGCGCCAAAGTGAATGGTCCCGAAATTTAATTCGGGAAAATCATTTATCCCCGGCTGATTTTATTTGGCCCATTTTTATCCGCGAAGAAGGCCTGGACCCTGTCATTACAGCCATGCCCGGTGTGGTACGTTTAACGATCAAAGAAGCCATCCTTGAAATTAAAGAAGCCATCAAACTGGGTATCAATGCCGTGGCGTTGTTTCCGTGTGTCGATGCCAGATTAAAATCAGAACAGGCAATAGAGGCCTTGAATCCAGATAATTTAATCTGCCGGGCGTTGCAGGAAATTCGATCAGCCCATCCGGATATTGGATTGATTGCTGATGTGGCCTTGGATCCGTACACCCCCCACGGTCATGACGGCGTGGTTATTAAGGGGCAAGTTGCAAACGATCCATCTGTTGAAATTTTATGCCAGCAAGCTGTTTTATTGGCAAAAGCAGGCGCCAAATCTGTGGCGCCTTCTGATATGATGGATGGCCGTATTGGATGCATTCGTCAGGCCTTGGATCAAGAAGGGTTTTCGGATACCTGTATCTTTTCGTATTCAGTTAAATATGCCTCGGCCTTTTATGGGCCGTTCCGCAATGCGTTGGGGTCAGACAAAACGTTGGGCAAACAATCCAAAGCATCTTATCAATTGGACCCCGCCAATATGGATGAAGCCATGCGCGAGGTTGCCCTGGATATTCAAGAGGGCGCCGATACCGTTATCATAAAACCTGGCCTGCCTTACTTGGATGTAATCCGCGAATGCCATCACCAGTTTTCATGCCCCATCCATGCCTACCAAGTTAGTGGCGAATACAGCATGTTAAAAGCCGCCGCCCAACAAGGTTTCTTGGATTTTGAAGCCACTTTGTTAGAATCTTTAATGGCCTTTAAACGTGCCGGTGCCTGCGGCATCTGGACCTATGCCGCCTTAGAGGCCGCCAAGTTGTTGGGGTAGAACCTATTTAACTCCTTTTTAAAAAACCATATAATAACCCTAAAAATAAAAATACCAACTGTATTATATAAGTGTTTAGATCTAAAGATATATTAAACTTAAAAGGCTCAAAATCGAAAAATAATAACATTGTTATATATATAATTAGGGGAAACACTAAAAAGAAATAGATTTTATTGCCATATAATAAAAACTCTTTTTTTTCATTAGTATATAAACGTCTTGTTTCAGCATAAAACATAGCAATTGCAAAAACAGTAAAATTTAATGCTATAACTATATTTGACTTACTATTTACATCTCCATTCGAAATGTGGATTAGATAATATAAAATTAAAAATAATATTCCGCCTATCCAGCAAAGATTAAAAAGTATGTTAATAATTTCAAACTGTTTTGGATCTGTTTTATTTGCATTAAGTTTATTCTTAAAAAAATCAGAAACTCTCCTTTCTGGTTCTATGTAAATATATTCTTTTTCTTCCTTTTTTTGTTTTTGTTTCCTTAAAAAATGAGCCTCATAAATATTATAAGAAAATTTCCATAAAATAATTAAAGGACAAAAAATCTTTTTTAATAATTTTTTTATTAAGATAGGCACAGCTAGAAAATAACAAACTATTCTTTGAGCAAGCGTTGGGATTTGGGAGACATTTTTACAATGCTGAGGATAACAATATTTAATTAGCGCAATAAAAATTAAACCAGCTGCTATGTAGTATATAATTAAAAATATATAATATGAAAAAAAATCTAAAGAATTAGCATCCTCTTTTATTATTGTACAAACACAACCTGCATTTGTTTCATTAATGGCATAACTTTTGTACGAACAAGCTGAACACACACCATCCCTAACAGCTTCGCCAATTTGGGTTTGGACGGGGGTTAAAGAGGTGTTTGTTTCTGTATGATTTAGTCCTTGTTGTTGTGCCATAATTGGTTCCTTCCTATTAATATTTATTAACCCTGAAATTAATGGGAAATTGTATGCGATTTACGCATACATATAATTATTCAGTAATTTCAGTATGTTATTGTTGTTTTTGGGTCTTTTACAAGGGTTATACCCCATTTTTTATTCCCTGAGCCATGCGCACGTAGGCACTTTTTTAATAAAAAAATTATTTTTTGCCGTTTTTCGTGCCTATTTTTTAGGCATTTTCAAACGGTTCCCGGGCAAAACGAACCGGCCCAATTCGTGTCATTATGCATACCCGTGTCAACATGTCCAGATTCCGGGCGATTTTAATGGGAAACCTGGGAAAACTTTTATTGGATATGAATGGGTTCCAAGGGCAAGCCATGGATGGGAATGGTGAAAGTGAATGGGATGAAAATAAGAAAATCGGGCAAGGACAATAAGATGGAACAAGGCGACAATGCTATTACAAGGTTCTATACCTCCCCACTTTATAGAACGCAAAACTGTTGAATACAAAAAAGCCCCAAGTGGGGCTTTTTTGTATTTCTTGTATTTTCTTTAGTTATTCATGGGCTGTTGTGAAAGTTGCTTCATCATACCCTATAATCATTTTCAATAGACGTTCAAGAATATTATCTGGCAATGATTCTGCCCATGAGTTTAGATCTACCAATCCTTCAGAAGGTAAAAATTTTAACAAATCCAAAGCTTCTGTTGTTTCATCAGAGATGGAAGAAGGCATCCAAGCTGAAAAATCTGGCAACGCAACAGTAGGCACAGATACGCCCCAAGCTGAAAGATCTGGAACCCATCCTTCAGCCCACCCTGCAGATACAGCAGCTGCCGGAGTTTCTTCTGCAGGCATAAGACCTTCACCTTCTGGTGTAGCTGAAGCTGGAGCCGGGCCAGCTGTCGCAAATGCTGCGGCTGCAGGTTTATCTTCTTCAGTTACTGCCTCTGAACGCTTTGCAAGTTTTGCAAAAAGCTCTTGCATAAGCCCTGCGGGAACCAATTTTTTTGGATCTGCGGCCCCTTTGTAACTGTGACCTGTTGATGCTGTTGATTCTTTTCTGGCAACAGCGCATCCCACACCTTCAACAACGTATTCTTCTTTTCTGCTTGCACCAAATTTAGAATTTTTTGATAAGGCATCCAAGAATGGGTTAACGCCTCTTGGTTTTTTAGGCTTTTCTGCCTTGGCTGTGCCTGTCCCAACACCACTACATACTTCGTCAGATCCTGCGCCCGTTCTTTGTTGACGATTTGCACGTTCTGCCATTAAAGCCGCTTGCAACCCTGCCATCATCGGATTTGGCCTTCTTCGCACAACAGGTTCTTCAGCCTCTGCCGCAGCAAAAGCTGTGTTTTGATTTAAAGTAATAATATTAATAATAAGTAGAAATTTAATTAAAGTATTCATCATCCCATCCTTTTGTCTTTAGGTTTCACCCTATATGTAATTACTTTTTATAAATTATCAATAGCATCAAAATAGGAAAAAACTTGCCCTGGCACCGGTCTTTATGACATAAAGACGATAGAGTACAATTAACTTCTGGATACCCAATGGATTTTTTTAGCCACCTATTTGATTCTTGTCTGACCTGCACTGGTTTTGTTAAAACCTTTTTGGCAAATATGGTTAGTGCCGATTTCTGGATCCACCTTCTTGAAACCTATAAATACTGGATTGTGATTGCTGGGGCTTTATTGGAAGGGGAAATGGTTCTGATTCTGGCGGGGGCTGCGGCCTATCACGGACATATGGCCTTGCATATGGTGATGCTGATTTCCTTTTTAGGCGCTGTATTTCATGATCACATGTTATTTTTTATTGGCCGAAAATATGGTAATAAAATTTTAAACCGCCAAAGCAAATGGCAGGACCGTATTCATAAAATTGTTAAATTAATTCATAAATATGATCGGTATTTCATCATGAGTTTCCGGTTTATCTATGGCATTCGAACCATCACCCCCATTGTTGTTGGGGCCAGCCCCATTCCCTTACGTAAATATTTCTCCTTGGTTGTTTTTTCTGCCGCCGCCTGGTCCATTATTGTCAGTTACATTGGCTATACTTTCGCCTTGGCCCTGGAAGCCGTCTTGGAAAACTTTGCCAAATATCAGAAATGGCTGGCTGTTGGTTTGGTCATCATCATCGGTGCCATCTATGCCTTTGTTAAATGGCGCCGCGCACGAAACGCAAAGAAAGATCAAGACAAGTTGAATTAACCAATCGTTTCCCTTATTTTTTATTGCCTTGTCATGAAAAACTTTTATACTTAGTCCTTATTAAGGGAGCTATTTTCATGAAATTAAAACATTTATTTACATTTATAACATTACTAACCACCACTTCTTTTGAGGGTCATGCCGCAGCTGGTATCAGTGCCACTGATATTTTTGAATCAACACCCTTGCCAGGCGGCTTAACCAGAATGGTCGTAAAGATGCCTGAAGGATCAAACTATTTCACATTCGCACACGATGGTAGCAAAGAGTCATTAAAGATTGGAACTGTAACAAAATCTGGAACAAGCCTTCCAATTTCATACATTGATGATGCTTTAATCCATGGCGAAGGTGTTATAGAACATGAGGGAAGTCTACACATAAGGGTTACAAGCGAAATTGAGGATAGGGCTGGTACCTATAAATCAGGACACTCAATTTCTCTAACAGCCAGAAGTATTGACATGATACAAACAGGTTTTGTTTGGGGTTCAACTGACCAGGATTATTGTATGCTATCAGCGCCCAGAGGTTGTTCATCCCCCCTTCGTGGCATAGAATTAATTGGGGACGAAAAAGATTCTGAGGGGAACTATCGCGCCCTTGTTTAGGGGACCCTTAATTTTCGGGCAACAGCCCTTAAAGATACTTTTGTATCTGCGGAATATCCTGGCACACCAGACGCCTTCAAAGGAGGGCTTACATTTCTAGGTGTTAAAGCAATTGCACTTATTATTGAAGGTCCTGAGGCCTAACTCTATATTATACAAATATTAAGGAGGGCTGACAGGCCCCCCTTAATTAAAATATGTCCATACACCTGCCTGCTGCCCCCACCAATACTTTATTATCAAGCCATTTATCGCATACATGCATTTATTCTTGAAGACACATAATATTTCCGATAAATTATACTTATTGTTAATATATTGGAATTAAGGTAATAGCATGGAGGCATTCTTAGAAAATTTATCAACCAACGTTTGTGCTTTGCGGAAAACACGGGGATTAACCCAGGATCAATTGGCAAAGATGGCCAAGGTCCCGCGCACAACACTGGCATATGTCGAATCTGGTGAAGGCAACCCCTCTTTAAAACTGGTTGTTCAAATTGCCCAAGCCCTGCGCGTGCGGACAGAAGAATTACTGACCAGCCCCCGCCCTGCCTGTTTATTGGTTAAGGGCGATGATCTGGAGGCCCATTACCGCCTTAAGAAAATGGTTAAAATTGAAACGTTATTGCCTGACCCAATCCCCGGTTTGCAGTTTGAACGCCTTAAGTTGGAACCCAAAACAACCCTAATTGGCATCCCCCATTCTTCGGGAACAAAGGAATATTTTACCTGCACAAAAGGCCGTATAGAGGTCCGAGTGGGGGGTGAGAATTTTACGTTAACAGAAGGGGATGTTATTTCTTTCCCCGGATCTTTGCGCCATTCTTACCGAAACATGCTGGACCAAAAATCCCAAGGCATTAATATTGTTTGTTACCCGCTGGGGGGTTAGTTAAGGGAAACAATGTATTATGGGCTTGTTACACGATGATATTTTTAAGGCGAGCCAACAATTAATAGCGTGGAAAAGTGAATTGGTGACACGCAACGTACCTAGTCCACCCAAGCATCACAAATAAACTTTGACACGAAGCCAATCAAGTTGATTTTATCATAAGGCATAAGCACGGTGATGCAGCAGCCCCCATCAAGGACTATGAGACAACCAACCCAAACCAGCAAGAATTGCCGTTCCAGCAACAGAGCTGATTGGCTTGTCCGAAACCAAAAGTAACCGTGCACCAGAAAAAATAACTGCGGCCGCAGGTGCCGCCCATGCAGCTGTTTCTTCACCCATAAAAACAGGGAACCATGCTTTAAAGGTTTGGTGTGATCCTGCCATTGTAACAAAAAAATGTGCCCCACTTGCAATAAATGTTCCTGAAGGACTGTCTTTGTAGGGATCATCCAAAGCAGCCTGCACGCCCCCAATCAAAACGGAAATGTCTTTGCAGGGGGTCACACGATTTTGTCCAGCGACAGGTTTATTGCCGTCTTCATCGCTGATTTCTGCTGCAGCAGATAAAGAATTTCCTGAAACCACACACAACATCATTATCATTAAAAAATATTTTTTCATCTCTCACCTATTTCTTATATTTTCTTATTAACCCCGCAGATTTTAAATCATACGGGGTGGGTTTTAAACATATATTTTCTTATTTATCCAATTACGATGAATAATAATATTTATATTCTATTGGATGAACTGTATCACGAATCGATTCCGCCTCGTTTTTCTTATGCTTAATATACGCCTCCAACATATCATCATCAAAAACACCCCCTTCTGTTAAAAAGGCACGATCTTTTGATAATGCATCGATCGCTGACTCCAAGGATTCGGCGACCCTTGGCACAGCATTGCCTTCTTTCAAATCATATGCATTTTCTTCCAGGGCATCCCCTGGGTGCATCTTGTTTTTAATACCGTCCAATCCTGCCATTAACATCGCGGAAAAGGCAAGATAGGCATTGGCTGTTGGGTCTGGAAAGCGGGCTTCCAATCGACGGGCATTTTCATCTGGAACGCTGGGAATACGGCAAGCAACAGAACGATTACACGCTGAATAAGCCAAATAAACGGGGGCCTCGAACCCAGAAACCAATCGTTTGTAACTGTTTGTTGTTGGGTTCGTAAACGCATTTAACGCCCGCCCATGTTTTAATATTCCGCCAATATAATACAAGGCTGTTTCGGATAACCCTGCATAACTTTTACCAGGAAATAACGGCTTGCCATTCTTCCACAAAGATTGATGCACATGCATCCCTGATCCGTTATCACTCATCAAAGGTTTGGGCATAAAAGTTGCCGATTTTCCATGCATGTCTGCCGTATTTAACACGGCATATTTATACTTTTGCATTTTATCAGCCATTGATGTCAGGGTTGCATATTTTATGCCAATTTCACTTTGACAGGTGGCGACTTCGTGATGGTGTTTTTCAACTTCGACGCCCATTTCAATTAAATATTTCATCATGTCTTCGCGTACATGTTGGGTGGCGTCTTGGGGTAACATTGCCGTATACCCTTTTTTCAAATCAATCGAATGCCCCGTTGTTGTTCCCAATTCATTTTGCCCTGGCTTGTTAGGCATTTCTTGGTCTTCAACAGAATAATAAAGTGTATTGTGTTCGGCCCCAAAACGAACCTCGTCAAACAAAAAGAATTCGGCTTCGGGTCCAAAATAAGACGTGTCCGCCAACCCAGATTTTTTTAGATAAGCTTCAGCTTTTTGGGCAATGCTACGGGGATCGCGATTATATGGTTTGCCTGTGCTGGGGTCATAAACATCACAAATCAAAACGTGACTGCCTTCGTTTCCAAAAGGATCAAAACAATAAGACGTCAAATCTGGCTTTAAAAGCATGTCAGAATTATTAATATCCCGCCAACTTGGCAGGGATGATCCATCGAACATAATACCTTGTTCAAGGGTTTTTTGATCAACGGCTGATATGTGATAGGCGATGCCATACCATTTGCCATACATATCCGTAAACCGGAAAGTTAAGTAAGATGATTGTTCTTGGGTAATGATTTTGATTAGGTCGCTTGCTTTCATTCTGTGCCTCTTGAATTCGTAAAGTGGTTACTTTCTTATTAAGCAGGAAAAAGGCCTTAACCTCAAGAAAAATTCTGTGACAAATTATTTCAATTTACTTTGGGAAACCGTTGCAACAGCCCCCCCTTTATCAAATTTTCAGGACTTACCCCTTTAAATTTTATAGAAAAGCACCTATATTAAGGGTATGAGCAAGTATAATATTGTCTATGCAACCAACCCGTTTTTGTCGAAACCTTGTAACGATGTTTTAAAGGTTACCGCTGACATGCCTAAATTAATCAAGGACATGTTCAACACAATGTATAAAGAAGATGGTTGCGGCCTTGCTGCCCCACAAATTGGTATTGATCAAAATATTTTTGTTGTCGATATTTCTTATTCAGACCCAGATTCAAAGCCGATGGCCATTATAAATCCAAAGTTCACCTGGATGTCTGAAATCACCTGCACCAAAGAAGAACATTGTCTTTCTGTTCCAGGATCTGGGGTTAAAATCACCCGCCCTGAAGAAGTCAAAATAGAATTTTTAAATGAATATGGGGAACAAAAATCCCTTCATGCCCATGGCTTAATGGCCCGTTGTGTTCAACACGAAAATGATCATTTAAGGGGGATTACCCTGCTTGATTATATGTCAGGCCTGCGCCGAAAAATGGCGACAAAGAAAATTTTAAAAATTGAAAAATGTCTTGAACAAAACGAATAAAAAAATAAAGTCTGTTTCCTTAGTTCGTTTTTTATTTTAGTATATAAAAAAAACAGGGAAAATAATTCATGGATGCTTTCTTTATTAAAAATATTTTTGCCTTAGTCTGGCTTGTTGCCTGCTGGGGTGGTTTTTCTTATTACGCCACACTTAAAGAAGATCAAAGTCTTGCCGGGCAAATTCAATTTTTCCGGGTACGTTGGGGAAAACAACTTTTACACCGTTCAAGTTCCCGCTTTACAGACGTAGGTATCTTAAACCATCACCAACAAATTGGGGTGTTCTTTGCCTCAACCACCATGATTATTATTGCGGGTTTAATTACCTTGTTGGGTGCAGAAGATGATGTCCTTAGTTATCTTAAAAAAATCCCATCCGGAGGAAGCACCCATCAATATTGGTACCTTAAAGTTCAAACATTGCTGGTTCTTTTTATTTTTATTTTCTTTAAATACACTTGGGCCATTCGCCACTGGAATTATTCAGCCATTTTAGTCGGCGCCGCAAAAGAAGACCCTGAAAAATCCGTAAAATATGACAAAGAATTAAGTGAACAATTTTCTTATATTGGAAAAATTGCCGCCCGTCACTTTACCCAAGGCCTTCGTGGATATTATTATGGGCTGGCCACGCTTGCCTGGTTTATAAATTTTTGGGCGTTTATTGCCGCAACAACTTGGGTTACACTTGTTTTATACCGACGCGAATTTCATTCCAAAATCCTTCATTCATTGCAAAATGACGACGATGACGATTAAGGTTTTGTCACGCCCTTTATCCAGTTCAAACAACCATTATTCATATTTCGTAAGGGTGATGCTTTTGAACAAATCTAGACTTTATAATAAAATTGTGCAATATAGTATGCATGTCACATACCATAAAAAAACCATCCGTATGGATTATTGTATTGATTGGTATTATCCCTCAGATATCTGAGGCGATTTATTCCCCCGCTTTACCAGAAATTGCAGCAAGCCTAAGGACAACAATCCCTTTAACAGAATATACCTTGGCCATTTATTTATTTGGTTTTGCCTGTGGTGTTTTTTTGTGGGGCACACGGTCTGATGCCATTGGTCGGCGTCCTGCTGTTCTTATGGGGTATTCATTATTTGCCGTTGCTTGTATTGGGTGTTATTTTTCAAAAAGTATTGAGGCCTTACTGGCCTGGCGTTTCGTTCAAGGTTTGGGCGGGTCTGTTGGATCTGTCATGGGGCAAACAATTGCACGTGATAGTTTCAGAGGGAAAGAACGCGGCGTTGTCTTTTCAACGGTTGGGATGGTCATCACCATTGGCCCTGCCTTAGGCCCTGTTATCGGCGGTGTCGTTGTTCAAAATTTTCACTGGAGTCTTGTTTTTATAATTTTATTCTTATCAAGCCTAACCATCTTGTTTACTATTTTTATAAAACTTCCAGAAACGCATCCTGATTTTGGCAATCGTCATAATAGAATTCGCTGGCCTGCGGTTGCCGCCAAAATGCTTACAGACCCCCAAGTCATGACATGTGGGTTTGCCGTCGGATGCATTATTGGAATTACCTTTTGTTTATATAGTGAAGGGCCCTTTTATTTTATTGATATATTGCGGATAAGCCCTTCCCAATATGGGTCCATCTTTTTAACAACTTGTACTGTTGCCGTTTTAGGGGGATATATTTCCCGTGCCATGAACAAAAAGGGGCATACCCCTGTTGATCTTATACAATTTAGTATTTTACTGTTAATGATAAGTTCTTTTCTGATGACGATGTGTACATATACTGGCCTTATTTCTGTTGAAAACCCAAGACAATCGATTATCCTTAGCGTCGGGTTTCTTTTCTTTATTAATTTCGCCTTTGGTATGTCTATCCCAAATTTATTAAGTTTATCTTTAACAAAATATGGGCATACGGCGGGTACTGCTGGGGCCTTATTTGGATTTTTATATTATATAATAACCTCGGCCATTACATATGGAATGGGGCTATTTCATAATGGCACGTTAACAGCAATGCCCTTGTATTTCACGATTATTGCAAGCCTGTCTTTTAGTGTATTCTTGTTTAATAAAAAAAACTTGGAACACGATCATAGCTAAGTCTTATTATAAGCCCCCTTTTCACCATTTGAAAAGATCTGGACGTGTTTGGATTCATATTTTTCCCAAAACAAAGGGTGGACCGCTGGAACAAAACTTAAGAATAAGAATATCTTTAACTTTGTTAGATTTTTCGATATATTTTTTAACATGACAGCACTTGTTTGGTTTAAAAAAGATTTACGTCTTAGGGATAATTTGGCCCTTTCCTATGCCTGTGACAATCATAAAGATATTTTACCTGTTTATATTTATGATGAAAAATTAAATATTGGGGGGGCACAAAAATTATGGCTTCATCACAGTTTGACACAGCTTTCTGATGCGTTGAATGATGGCCTTGTTCTTAAAAAAGGGCCTCCAGAAAAAGTTATTTTCCAACTTATTAAAGATCACAATATCAATGCGGTTTATTGGAACCGTGGGTATACCCCCTATGAAATGGATCGGGATGCCAAAATTAAAGAAGCCTTAAAAGAAAAGGATATAGAGGTTAAATCTTTTGATGGATATCTGCTGTTTGAACCCCACAAAATAAAAAACAAACAGGGATCATTTTTTAAAGTCTTTACCCCTTTTTATAAAAATTGCCTGGACCGCCCCGATCCAAGGGACCCAATCGACAAGCCCAAAAATTTAAACTGTGTTAAAGTAAAATCTGAATCCCTGGATGATTGGGCGCTTTTGCCAACAAATCCAGATTGGTCAAAGGGTATTATGGGTGAATGGCAGCCTGGTGAAAACGGCGCCAAAAAAAGATTAACAAATTTTATCAATGCGCGCATTCACAAGTATGGGAAAGGACGCGATTTTCCGGCGTCTGATTTAACGTCCATGCTTTCTCCGCACCTGCATTTTGGGGAAATATCCCCCTATCAAATTTGGCAGACCGCCCGTGGGGCCGATGCCCCCCAAGGGGAAATTAATAAATTCTTAAGCGAAATTTGTTGGCGGGAATTTTCTTATTACCTGCTGTATTACTTTCCAGAACTGCCTGAAAAAAATTGGAACCCCAAGTTTGATAAATTTCCATGGGATAATAATAAAAGTTTTTTAAAAAGATGGCAAAAAGGCATGACAGGTTATCCAATTGTTGATGCAGGTATGCGGCAACTGTGGGCCACTGGCTATATGCATAATCGGGTGCGCATGATTGTGGCATCCTTCCTAACAAAGGATTTATTTGTCCATTGGAAATATGGGGCCGAATGGTTTTGGGATACGTTGGTTGACGCTGACCTGGCCAGTAATTCAGCCAGTTGGCAATGGGTGGCTGGATGTGGGGCTGATGCGTCACCGTATTTTCGGGTTTTCAACCCCATCCTTCAAAGTAAAAAGTTTGATATTGATGGGGACTATATTAAAAAGTGGATTCCAGAATTATCAAAATTAGATGCCAAATATATTCATGCCCCCTGGGAAGCCCAAAAAGAAATTTTGGAAAAAGCTGGCATTATACTGGATAAAACGTACCCCGCGCCTGTTGTTGATCATGCCAAAGCCCGTGAAAAAGCCTTGGCCATTTATCAACAGATTAAATAGAAATGGGATATTTGGATAACGGTTTATGCTTTGTATAAGTGGTGATACCAATTTGTTTTAAAGATTCATCCCGACAGGCAAAAATCCAATCGATAAAGTATTTTGCAAACTCTGATTCCAGAAATTTCTTATCAACTTTTACGTACAGCTCAACACTTTCGCCTTCGATTCTTGGCAGAACTCTTTGAACTTTGAATCCCCCCAATTTAATTGTTTCTTCCGAAGATGATATAACACCTCCGCCCAATTCGCATAATTTGTCCATCGTACGGGGATCCACTGAATGAACCACTTTTAATTCGCATGTTGATTTGGCCAAAGTTCGCAAAGCCAAATCATTTCCATAAACATTTTTTTTGGTCCCCGGGTCTTGCAAAACAATAAACCGGTGGCGCACAAGGTCATCCACTTCTGTAATTTTGCCATGCTTTTCCAGATAATCTGCTGATGCCCATAATTTTTGCCTAAAATTGTAAAAGGGAAAATATTTATAAGATTCAGAATCATCCGCCCACTGTCCAATAAAAATACCATTAACATCTTGTTGGTCCATATATTTGGCCTTGGGAAATAATGTTAACCGGATTTCAGGATTCAGATCTAAAAATTTTGTAAGGTATTTAATGAAAAAAGAATCAAATAAAGTTTGGGTGGCTATAAAAGATAACTCGCCTTCATTATGCTTGTTTCCCCATAAGACGGTTTTTGATCGAACACTTTCCCCCAACCAAGCAATTTTTTCCAATTTTGGGATAACTGTTTCCCCATATTCGGTAATTGAAACCTCTCCAGATCCTTGTTTTCTGTGAAAGATCAGGCTGCCAAGCTTTTTTTCAAGGCGCCCTAACATAGACATAAGGGTCGTCCTTGGCAGGTTCAGTTCTTTTGCGGCCAACGCCATGTTTTTTGTCTCTTTAACGACGCAAACTACTTTGGCTTCACTTGTGCTTATGGAAAAGTCGATATCTGATTTCATAATACGATATTCTCGTCTTTTAAATGTTTAAATTTAGTTTGACATTATTTTCATAGTTATGTAAAGATTAAATTGATTGATAGGTAATTCTTGCATAAGACTGCCTGCAAAAAAAATAGTATGCATCTTAATGCATACTATGTAGAGTCGGAAAGCTAACATATAGTACTCTACACACCTCCCTGCAAATATGTAGACCACTTTAGACAGAGGTGCCTTTACCCAGGTACCTCTTACTTTTTCCATTATTAACAAATATAAAACTTAATTCAAGCGTTTTGTGCATAGCATGGTTGTAAAAAATGCAAAATTCAATAACCAGACCACAGACGGTTGCACAAAAGCCACACAATAATCCCTGAAATCGCCCCCGCCATAAGGTCATCCAGAATTATTCCCCAGGCAGTTTTGGCCGCAGATCCCTTGACATTATCGGCCCAACTTATTGGCCAAGGTTTCCACATGTCGAAAATTCTGAAAAATACAAACCCCAAGAAAAAACACGTATAAGTTTTGGGCAGAAAAATTAAGGTAAGCCATAATCCCAGAAATTCGTCGATAACAACTTCCTTCGGATCTTCGCTTTCTTTTTTATATTGAATCAAATATTGACAGGTTACGTACCAAGACAATAGACAGCAGCCCCCCAATAAAGCAAATTCATAAGGAAGGCCTTTTAAAAACCATATAATCGGCAAGGACACCAAAGACCCCCACGTACCAGGGGCTTTGGGCAAATACCCAGCGCCAAATAATGTTACATAAATACGACTAAACAACATAATCCCACCTTAAACTAAATTCATCTGCAGAGGAACCTTGAACCTTGAATAAAAAATGCTTATATTTTGTGCAAATAGAGTTTTAGTGAATGATGATCAAAATTGGAAAAATAGAAATAATAGATCCTGTATTCTTGGCCCCCATGTCAGGCATATCTGACCTGCCTTTCCGTCGAATTGTAAAACAACACGGTGTTGGCATGGTTATATCTGAAATGATTGCCAGTCAAGCCATGATCCGTGAAACCCGTGATGCGATGCGAAGGGCAAAATACGAAACTTCGGATGCACCCCATATCGTGCAATTGGCCGGCTGTGAACCAAGCGTAATGGCAGAAGCCGCTAAATTAAACGAAGATCTTGGCGCCGATGTAATCGACATTAATATGGGATGCCCTGCCAAAAAAGTCGTCAATGGATATGCAGGATCGGCCTTAATGCAGGATGAAGACAAGGCTGCCCGCATCATCGAGGCAACTGTTAAAGCTGTCAATATCCCTGTCACATTAAAAATGCGAACAGGCTGGGATGATAATAACCGGAATGCCCCCATCATTGCAAAACGTGCAGAAGATATTGGAATTCAAATGATCACAGTTCATGGTCGCACACGCTGTCAATTTTACCGCGGCGTATCTGATTGGGCCTTTATCAAACAAGTTAAAGACGCGATTAATATACCCGTCATTGCCAATGGTGACATTAAAACATTAGAAAACGTTGACCAGGCTTTGATGGATTCTGGGGCTGATGGCATTATGATTGGACGCGGAACTTATGGTCGCCCGTGGTTCCCGGGCCAGATTATTGAACACCTTAATACAGGAAAAAAACTTGAAAATCCTGATTTAAAGTCGCAATATGAAACCATCCTTCAGCATTTACACTATATGGTTGACCACTATGGTGAAACGATTGGCATAAGAATGGCCCGCAAACACCTTGGTTGGTACAGCAAGGGATTGTATAATTCATCTGATTTCCGGTCAGAAATAAATGCGCAGGATAAATTAAAAGATGTCCAAGAAATTATGAAAAAGTTTTATTTACCCATCCTTGAACAAGTAGCATAAAGAGAGAGCAATGAGCCAAGATAATACACCGCCCCTAAATCAAATTATTTATAAATATTTATCTAAGTGCTTTCATGATAATCCCGATATAAAATCCATAAATAACCTTCATGAAACAATCATAAGCGAAGTTGAAAAACCATTAATATCTCTTGTCTTACAAGAAACAGCTTATAACCAATCCAAAGCCGCAAAAATACTGGGCATCAACCGAAATACTTTGCGCAAGAAAATCCAGGACCTAAAATTAGATGCCAAGATTAAAGAGCTTTATTAATAAAAATTACAAGATCTTAAACCTTCCGGCTTTTCGCCAAAAGGTTTCATACTTCCTTGTCTTAAGCGCCCTTATTCTTGCCGTCCTTACCTTTACAAATATTGGGCAAATCAATAATTTTGAATTGGGATCACGTTACCTTATTATCATTCTTTTGCTGGATATTACCGTTTTTTTACTGTTAAGTATTTTAATTGCCCGAAAAATTGCCGCCACCTGGGTAAAACAAAAACAAAGCATTCCCGGGTCCCGCCTACATGTTCGGTTCACTGTATTCTTTTCTTCCATCGTTGCAATCCCTGCCATTATAATGACAATTTTAACTGTTTTATTTGTACATTACGGCTTGCAAGATTGGTTCAGCCAGCGTGTAAAAACGGCCTTAAACGAAGCTGTCTCTGTTGCCAATTCTTATCTTGAAGAACATCAAACATTGGTGGGCCGTGATGCCATTTTAATGGGCCAAGACCTTAGGGAAAACTTGCCAAGATTAATAAATAATCGGCAAGAGTTTGATAAATTTTTGACGCTGATTGCGAACTTAAGATCCCTGTCCGAGGCCATTGTTTTTGATGAAGAACATAACGTTATTGCCAAAACACATTTAACCTTTGCCCTGGAATTTGAACCCGTTCCATCATCCGCTGTTGCACAGGCAAAACAGGGGGAACCCGCCATTTTAAGCAGTGAATATCATGATCGTGTTCGCGCCCTTGTTCAAATAACAACAAACCCTAATTTATATTTATTTGTGGGACGGCCTGTTGATGCAAAGGTTTTACTTCATCAAAAAAAATCCCAAGATGTTGTAAGTGAATATATTACGTTGGAAGGAAAACGTCTGGGATTCGAAGCCACCGTTATTTTATTATTTGCGTTGGTGGCCTTTATGTTATTGCTTGGGGCCATTTGGGTAGGTCTTATTTTATCCGATCAAATCAGTCGCCCCATCATTTCCTTGATTGAAGCCGCGGAAAAAATTCGTAAAGGAAAATTGGATGTTCTGGTTAAAGAAGGTAATCGAAAAGACGAACTTGGCCTATTGACCCGAACCTTCAACCGAATGGTCCAAGATTTAAAAACCCATCAACAAGCCTTGATCGATGTTAACCAAAAACTGGATGACCGTCGCCGCTTTATTGAATCAACGATGGCAGGTGTGTCTGCCGGTGTTCTGGGACTTGATCAAAACAGAAAATTAAATTTTTACAATAAAAAAGCAAATGATCTTTTGCATGTGGTTCTTGAAAAAAGATACCAAAAAAGTATTTCCAGCTTAATTCCTGAATTGGATAAAATGTTGGACAAAGCAACCTTAACCCCCAAAAAAATTATTGAACAAAAAATCAGCATTTCGCACCCCAAATACTCTGCCTCTATTTTCAGTATCCATGTAATTGCAGACCAAAAAGAAATTGGGAAATTAAGCTATGTTGTTACGCTGGATGATATTACGGATTTAATATATGCGCAAAAGCAAGCTGCCTGGTCAGATGTTGCCCGACGGGTTGCCCATGAAGTCAAAAATCCTTTGACGCCTATTCAACTTGCTGCCGAAAGACTTAAAAGAAAATATGGCCCCCAAATAACAGATTCCCCCGAAGTTTTCCATGAATGCATTGAAAATATATCCAGACAAGTCGGTTATTTAAAAAGTCTTATTTCAGAGTTTTCATCTTTTGCCCAACTTCCAATTCCTATATTAAAAAAGAATAACCTTGTTGATTTATTAAAGAATGCTTTGGTCTTGCAAAAAACGGTCTATACGGAAATTGATTTCAATATCAAAAGCCCCGAAGAAAAAATCATCATTGATTGTGATGAAAAACTTTTATTCCAAGTCTTCACAAATCTGGTTAAAAATGCTGTGGAATCCATTCATCAAAATATTAAAAATAAAAAGATACAAACAGGCAAACTGCAAATAAAAGTAACCACAGCCTTTGACAAGGCAACAGTTGAATTTATTGATAATGGCATGGGGTTTGATTTCAAATCTAATAAGAACTTTTTTGATCCTTATATTACTGATAAATCTGAAGGAACAGGCCTTGGATTATCCATCGTTAAAAAAATCATAGAAGACCATAAAGGTCAGATAACATTACAAAATAATCAAAATAAAAATGGGGCGGATATAAAGATTATTTTCCCCCTTTCCATACTGTAGTTTGTGGTGTAAGATAGATACACATAAGTTGCAATATTATTACACACATGAAACACGATATATTAATAGTAGACGATCAAAAAGACATCCGCACCATGTTGTCCGGCATCCTTAGGGATGAAGGATACAACACGCGTGAGGCGGAAAACAGTCATCAGGCCCTGGAATCAATAAAAATGTCCAGGCCCCATCTTATTATTATGGATATTTGGCTTAACGATAGTCGCTTTGACGGCCTTGAAATTCTTGACATTATTAAACAAGAACATCCCTCGCTTCCCATTGTTATGATCAGTGGCCATGGCAATATTGAAACCGCCGTGAATACCCTTAAAAAAGGGGCGTATGATTTTATCGAAAAACCTTTTCAAACTGACCGACTTTTAAGTGTTGTTGCAAGGGGGATTGAAGTTTTCCAAATGACCGAAGAATTGCGTGAACTTCGTTCAAAAAATGAAATTGTTACAGACCTGCATGGCACCTCTGCCAAGATAGTTTCCTTAAGGCAAAATATTGAAAAAATTGCCAAAACAAACAGTCGCGTTATGGTTCAAGGGGAATCTGGATCGGGAAAAGAAGTCACAACCCGGTTAATTCACTTTCTGTCTGACAGAAAAAACCAACCCTTTGTTGTCTTTAACTGTGCGGGGATTGAGGCAAGTAACTTTGAAGAAGAACTTTTTGGATCTGAAAAAAAAGCAGGCACCCCTGATTTTGTCATCAAAATGGGGGTTTTGGAAAAGGCAAATTCTGGAATTATGTACCTGGATTGCATCGGCGATATGCCTTATGAAGTCCAAGGAAAATTTGTACGCATTTTGCAAGAAGGTAAATTTTTCAGAGTTGGTGGCAATAAACAAATTAAGTTTGACGTGCGCATCATTTCGTCCACAAACAATGACTTGGAAAAATTAATCAAAGATCATAAATTTAGGGAAGATTTATATTACCGTTTGAATGTTGTCCCCCTTGCAGTGCCTTCGCTGTCAGAAAGAAGGGAAGATATTTCCCTGATTGCCATCCATTTCTTGGAAAAAATATGCAAACAACATAGCTTTACAAAGAAAACCCTGACAGAAAATACCCTGCACACGCTGGAAGCTTATTCCTGGCCGGGCAACGTACGTCAATTAAAGAACGTATTGGAATGGGTTTTAATTATGAACCCAAATGCAACGGAAATAACCCCTGGGATGCTGCCCATCGAAATTACAAAAATACAAAATGCCCTTGTCAAAGATAATAATAAAAATTTTATTAACCTTCCCCTACGGGAGGCCCGAGAAGAATTTGAAAAGAATTATTTAAGTTTTCACATCAATCGCTTTAATGGTAACATAACAAAAACAGCCAATGCTGTTGGGATGGAACGTACAGCCCTGCATCGCAAAATAAAAACTTTGAATATCAGCGATGTAGAAAATGTAACGAATGAAACTTAAACGTTGTATGAATAAATGAAAGCAATTATTTACGGGGCAGGACAAATTGGCTATAACATAGCTGCCTATTTATCAGCAGAAGAAAACGATATTGTTGTTATTGATGAATCGGCAGAGTTAGTCAATAAAGTGAACGAGACATTGGACGTTCAAGCTGTCCAAGGGTTTGGATCCTATCCTGATTTATTGGAAAAAGTGGGCGCGAACAAAGCAGATTTGATGATCGCCGTAACCCCTTGTGATGAATATAATATCATTGCTTGTCAGGTTGCTTACTCTATTTTTAAAATCCCAACAAAAATTGCCCATATTCGTGGGGCCCATTATTTAGACCCAGCGTGGCAACATATTTATAACCCGGATAATATTCCTGTTGATTATATTATTTCCCCAGAAAAAGAAGTTGCCCGGAATTTGGTGACAAACCTGGACGTTCCAGGATCTATTGAAGTTGTTAATCTTGAAACAGATTTATGTACAGTTGTTGGCCTATATTGTCGGGAATCTTGCCCCATAATAAATACTCCATTAAAGCAAGTTGGGGAATTATTTCCAAACTTAAATTTCAGAGTTTTATGCATTGTACGGGAAGGTATTCCCTTGATCCCCGGGCCTGATGATCAAATGTATAAGGGGGACGAAGTTTATATTGCGGTTGAGCAAGAAAAATTATCAAGACTAACAACGTTATTTGGCTTACATGTTGAACCTTTGGAAAAGGCAATTATCGTTGGGGCAGGAAATGTCGGCATGGCCTTGGCAAGCGAGCTATTGGCAAAAATGCCTGACTTAGACCTAAAAATTATCGAAAAAGACGAACAAAAAGCCCAAATCGCCGCCCAAATGATAGAAAATGCTGTCGTAATTCACGGGGATGCTTTGGATTCCCACCGCCTGAAAGAGGCCAATGTTACAACGGCTGATATGGTTTTGTCCGTCATGAATAATGATGAATCCAATGTTTTATGCGCATTATTAAGCAAAAACCTTGGGGCCAAATATGTTATGTCCTTGGTTAATAATGCAACTTATCCCAAATTTTTGCTTTCCCTTGGGGTCGATTCTGTATTAAACCCTGGGTCCGTGACGATGTCCCATATCTTACGTCATGTCCGGCGAAGTGATATACGGTCTCTGCACGTTATGCAAGGTAATTTTGGGGAAATCTTTGAATGTGATGTTGTCGCCGATTCAAAATTAATTGGCGAAAAATTCCGCAACTTAAATGTGCCAGAGAAATCAATCGTTGGCGGCATTGTCCGATCTGACGAATTTATAATCCCAAGTTCCCAAGATTTTATTGAAGAAAATGACCACATCATCTTACTTGTAAAACGGGAATTCATTTCTGATGTGGAAAAACTATTTAGGAAATAATTATGTCACGCATTGCTTATGTAAATGGAATTTTCATGCCTCAAGACCACGCCATGGTTAAGATGGAAGACCGCGGTTATCAATTTGGGGATGGGGCTTATGAAGTTATTTATTTTAAAGACCTGCATCTTGTCGACAGCATCCCCCACATTGAACGACTTTATAAATCTTTGTCTGCCATCAAAATTCAATTAGACATTTCAACACAAGCAATGATTCTTAAAATAAAAGAATTAATTCGTCAAAATAAATACACCGAAGGATTTGTTTACCTTCAAGTAACCCGGGGCATTTCCCCCAGAGATCATGTTTATCCAGAAGGTCTGAAACCTGTCCTAACGATGTCTGTCAGAAAAATCACCTATCAACATCATAGTGGGGTCGACGTTTTCACAGAACCGGATCTTCGGTGGCAACGCAACGATGTGAAAAGCATTGCCTTGCTTGGCAATGTCTTGGCAAAAAATGCCGCGGCCCAACAAAAAGGCTTTGAAGCCTGGCTTGTTGACAAGGATGGCTATATCACAGAAGCATCTGCCGCCAATGCCTGGATTGTTGATAAAAATAAAACGGTTATCACAACCCCCATCAGCAATCAAATTTTATGTGGCATTACCCGCCAACGTCTTTTGAAAATCATGAATGATAATGGTATCAAATACCAAGAACGTAAATTCACAGAAACCGAAACCCGCGAAGCATCCGAAGCATTCTTAACATCTTCGACCAAAGCCGTTGTGCCTGTTTGTAAAATTAATGGAAAAAAGATTGGCACTGGCGAACCTGGCCCAATTGTTAAACAACTGCAAAACCTATATCTTAAGTTTGTGGACACAGCATCAAACTAAATCATTTCTTTGTGCATCCTTTGTATTAAAAGGAAATAAATTGAATTTCATTTGATTTTAAAGTTTGATTTTACTATATAATAGGTAGTATAAGAGAGTAGAAAACGGAGACCTATTATGATTAAATTTTATCAATATATACTAGCAATTTTGAATGTGTCATTTTTTATTGGTGCTGGATATCCGTAAACCCTATTTTACATCCAATGGTGTATATGAATAAGACGGCTCTGTATTCAAATTCCAAAGGGCCATATTCCTGGATTCGAACAACCAGTTAATTGTTTTTCTGGCAGTGGCTGTTTCATAAAATTCTTTGCTTAATCCCACAAAAATTTGAATACTGTCCCCTTTAAAGTCTGGGAAAACATTATGGACATTTATATTGCCAAGCTTTAAACATTCTTCTGCTCCAGACATGATCCCCCAGCCTTTTTCACATAGAAAGTCAATAATACGTGCGCCATAAACATCAATAATCTTAATATCTTTTATATCTGTAAGCCTTGATTTTATATAAGATGATCCGAACAAAGCCCTAGGTTCCTCTACATCACGTCGCATTAAAAGCTTATGCTTTATTAATTCTTCTACAGAACTAGGGTTGCCATACTTTATAATATATTCTTTACTTGCCCATAACTTTTGTTTAAACGAATGATATGGAATATAGTGATAATTCGCAATATCATCGACAAAACTTGTTAGAATTATTTCATTCCACTTTCTCTCTTGAAATTTCAAAGAATCATTTTGTTGAAACCCCATCGTAATATCAGGATGTTTTTCCATGAACGATGATAAATAGGGGCCAACCATGTATTCTAATATTGTATGAGTAGAAGACAATATAACACTATTATCATCAGAACTTCCGCCTTCGCTAATTGTTTCGGCATATTGAAGCATCAACCGTACATAATTAGATATTTTTGACCCATCATTTGTCAGATGAAATTGCCCTGTTCGCCTATTTCTACTAAATAAAGTTTTTCCAAGTTTTTCTTCAAGTTTTGATATGGCTGCATTAACAGCAGCTGTTCCTATAGATAATTTTCTGGCGACAGCAGCAGTGCTTCCCAATTCTTGTAAGCCAATAAATACAAGGGCTTCATTGACAGATATTTTAATTTTACTAGACATATTGCAATGATACTAAAATAAATTAAAGTGTAAACAAAAAACTATAAAACAAAAAAAATTTGTTTAATGAAAAATAGTTATACAAAAGATGTTGACATGGATATCTGTTTACCGTATATATAAAAATATACTTATGGAAAAGTCTCGGCTGGTTATTTTGATGAGATTGAGATACTACTAAGCGGACCAACCAAGATTATTCCTAAGGCAACTGATTTAATTAGCTGCAACGACGGGGGACCCTGATTTGTCTTTCTTTGATTATTTAAAGAAAAAGCCTCCCCAAAAATTTATCGGGGTTCCCATTTTTTAATACAAAGCCTTTTAACACAATCCCTTTAAAGACACGCCCCCACCATTGCCTTATTTATTTTATAAATAAAGGGTTTATCTGCCTATTTAGATATCTAAATCACCAACAAATTTGGCATTTTCTTGAATAAATTTGAAACGGTATTCAGGTTTCTTCCCCATCAATTCATTAACAAATTTTTCCAAATTCTCATCAACCATATTCTGTGCGTCCCGCAAAGAAACCTGCGCCAGAATTCGTGTCTCTTTATTCATCGTTGTTTCTTTTAACTGGGGCGCATTCATTTCCCCCAGCCCTTTAAATCGGCTGATGTCATACTTAGATCCTGCCTTGAATTCTTTTTTCACAACGGCATCTTTTTCTTCATCCGAATGAACATAAAAAGTTTTTCCCGACTGGGATATTTTGTACAAAGGGGGAAGGGCCAAATATAAATGACCTTTTTCAATCAAATCCCGCATTTCAAAAAAGAAGAAAGTCATTAACAGAGAGGCAATGTGCGCGCCATCAACGTCCGCATCCGTCATAATAATAATGCGGTCATAACGAAGTTTTGATTCATTATATTTATCGCGGCGGCCACACCCCAAAGCTTGTTCAAGGTTATTCAATTCTTGGTTTGCCTGTAATTTATCGAAAGAGGCACTGGCAACGTTTAAAACTTTTCCACGCAATGGCATCACTGCCTGTGTCGCCCGGTCTCGCGCCTGTTTTGCTGTACCACCGGCAGAATCTCCCTCTACAAAAAAGACCTCTGTCCCTGCTGCTGTTTTTTGGCTACAGTCCGCCAACTTACCTGGCAACCTTAATCGTTGTGTCGCAGATTTACGGCTTGCCTCTCGTGCTTGACGCAAACGCTGACGTTCTTCTGCTGCTTCAACAATTCTGTCCAACAAAGCATTCGCCACATTTGGATGGCGACTAAGCCAATGATCAAAGTGATCTTTTATCGCATTTTCCACCACGCGCGTTACATAGGTATTGGATAATTTTTCTTTTGTCTGGCCTTGGAACTGTGGGTCCGTTATGAACACAGACAAAACAGCCGTCGCCCCTTTCAGAACATCATCTGCCGTTATTTTGCTTACTTTTTTATTCTTAGATAACTCACCAAAATCTTTTAACCCTTTGATAATGGCTTGTTTGAAACCACTTTCATGGGTCCCCCCTTGGCTTGTTGGAATAGTATTGCAATAGGACCGCATGAATTCTTCATACCCTGGCTTCCAACAAATCGCCCATTCAATTTTGGCTTTATGTTCTTTAACTTCAACCGAACCGTGAAAAGGCTCTGGCGTAATTGATTTTTCCAAATCAACTGTTTGACTAAGGAAGTCCAATAATCCATTGGGAAAATGAAATTCATCTTGTAAAGGAACGGTATCTTTCTTGTGATTTTCCGAACATTCCCACGTGATGCGCACCCCACGATGCAAATAAGCCTTTGCCCTTGTTAGTTGGTACAAAGAACGGGCATTGAATTTAGCTGTTTCAAAAATTTCTGGATCAGGGTGAAAGGCAATACTTGTTCCCGTTCCTTTGGCACTTTTGACTTCTATTAACTTTGTTGAAGGAACCCCTTTACTGTATTTTTGTTGCCAAATTTTGCCGTCCCTTTTGACATTTACTTCGAACTGATCCGACAAAGCATTCACAACAGAAATCCCAACCCCGTGCAAACCACCTGATGTTTCATAAGCTTTATTGGAAAATTTTCCGCCAGAGTGAAGGGTTGTTAAAATAACTTCAAGGGCTGATTTGTCTTTATATTTCGGGTGGGGATCCACGGGAATACCGCGGCCGTTATCTGTAATTGTAATACAGTCATTTGCGTCCAAACTAACGGTAATTAAATCCGCGTGGCCCGCAACAGCTTCGTCCATAGAGTTATCTAAAACCTCTGCCACCATATGGTGTAACGCGTGATCATCCGTCCCGCCAATATACATCCCAGGGCGCATCCGAACAGGATCTAGCCCTTCTAAAACTTCAATATCTTTTGCAGAATATGAATTTTTATCTTTGTTTTTTGTGTTTTTTTCAAATAAATTGGTGTCCATAGCAGCATTATGCGTAATTCTTTTCGGACAAGCAAGCCCATTTATTCTTGTAACATTGCTCTGTTTGTAAGATCATAGGGATAAGGTGATTATTTATGAAAAAATTATATTTACAAAATATTGTTCTGATAACGATTCTATGCATTTTCGTTGTTTGTTATCTGTTATTTTTTGGCCGGTTCAATCCTGCTGTCCCCGCTGGAAACCATGGTATTGTCCATGGTCACCAGTCGAAAACCTTTCAAGAAACCAAAAGCTTGCGAAGCAAAAAACGGGAAATTATTCATCTGTTCCTTCAAAAGGCCAATTTTGATGGCAATCATATTAAAGAAGTTTTACATCGAATCATGGAGCAACATATACGGGTTCATACACATTCTTTGCCCATCAGCCAGGAATCAATTGATTGGATGATGCGCCTTCCTTATGATCATGCTGTTTCTATGTTACAAATTTTGAACCATACCCACCCTGTTGATTGGCAAGAACAAGTTGTTTCCTTACGCAATCTTTCGATCCATGAACAAAAAAGGGCGTTGAAAATCAATCGATATAACAGCAACTCCTTTGAATGTTTTGACAAAGAAAGTTGCCATGGATAAGCCCAAAAAAAATCACTTACTGGTTGTTGATGACGACCAAAGATTACGGGAACTTTTATCAAAGTATTTATCTGAAAATGGCTTTGAAGTAACAACCGTTGATGGGGCCTTTTCTGCAAGAAAAGTTATAGAAGCCTTTCAATTTGACCTAATTATTCTGGATGTCATGATGCCGGGTGAAACGGGTATGGAACTTACAAAAAGTTTAAAAAGTGGTGGCTTTGATGTGCCGATTCTTATGCTGACGGCAATGGGTGAAACTGAAAACCGCATTATGGGTTTGGAATTAGGGGTTGATGAATACCTACCCAAACCCTTTGAACCAAAAGAATTGCTTTTAAGAATCACTGCCGTTTTAAGAAGGGTTCAAGCAACCACCAAAAAAGAACAAGAAGAAATACAAATCGGCGCCTTTAACTTTAATTCTTTGAAAAAAACTTTACGAAAAGGAAATGAAAACATTCCCTTAACAACAACAGAATCAAATATGCTTAAAATTTTGGTGGACCACGTGGGGCAAGAAATATCAAGGGAACAGTTAATGGAATTAATCGGCGTTCAGACAACCCCCCGAACAATTGATGTGCAAATAACCCGACTAAGAAAAAAGCTGGAACAAGATCCAAAGAAACCACGTTTTTTACAAACCATTCGAAACAAAGGTTATATTTTATGGGGAAGTTGATGAAAGAAAAATTCCAATTTAAAAGCATCCTGCCCAAATCCTTATTAAAAAGGATGGTCTTGATTATCGTGACCCCGCTTATTCTTGTTCAGACCATTTCTTTTTTTGTTTTCTGGGATCGTTATGTGGATTCAGTTACTCGCTCTAATGCCGGAAATATTTCAAGTTCCATTCATTTGATTACAAAACTTAAAAAAGAAAATAACGCCAGCCTTTCTATTGTTCAAAAAAATATTGGAATTGACAGTTATTTTTATCCTAATAAAAAAATAAAAGACCTTGGTGTCAAGACAGATAAATCATGGGCAAATCATTATCTTTCAAGTGCATTAAACAGAAAAATCACCGCTCCTTATCTTATTGATTCAGATGAACAACTTTTTAAGATTTATGTTCAAGTTAAGGAAGGGATTCTTAAATTTAATATTAACCGAAAAAGATTAATCAGCCGGACAGCGCCCTTGGTTTTCATATGGGGCATCGGGGCCTCTGTATTATTCTTAATTATCGCAATTTTATTTATGAAGAATCAAGTTCGCCCCATTCGAAACCTTGCCATTGCTGCAGAAAAATTTGGAAAAGGAGAAGATTTTATTGAATTCAAAGAATCCGGCGCAACCGAGGTTCGCCAAGCAGGACTGGCTTTTAATAAAATGAAAGAAAGAATACGCCGCCAAATACAACAGCGTACTGATATGTTGGCTGCCATATCCCATGATTTAAGGACCCCCCTTACCCGTATAAAACTTGAATTGGAAATGATGCCAAACAGCAAGGAAAACGATCTTTTGAAAAAAGAAGTTATCGACATGCAAAATATGATTGGGGAATACCTTCAATTTGTAAAAGGCGATACCTTAGAGGTTGCGGAAGAAACAGACCTAAGTACATTAATCAGCGACGTCTGCGCCCAGTTTTCAAGAAAAGATTTCAAGGTCGATCAAGATATCACAAAGGCCATTCATACTCGCCTAAAGCCTGGTGCCATAAAGCGGGTCTTAAATAATATTCTTGAAAATGCCAAACGTTTTTCAAGCCATGCTTTCGTACAACTGACAGAAGAAAAATTAAGTTATATTATTTCAGTTGAAGATAACGGCCCGGGTGTTATGGAAGACTATTACCAAGAAATAATAAAACCTTTTGTTCGACTGGATACATCAAGAAACATCAAAACAGGGGGTATTGGGCTGGGCCTAAGCATTGTTGCAGATATTATAACCAACCATGGGGGGGCGATTCGATTTAACAAAGCATCCTTAGGCGGCCTTAAAGTTATAATAAAACTGCCCAAATAATACTTACAAAATTATTATTTTTTTAGGAGCTGTACCAGACAAGGGGGGATTTTAAGTTTTGAAGAGGATTTTCTGAAAATACACAAATTCCTCTCAATAGCGTCGTCCCGCACTTGATGCGGGATCCAGCAACTGAGTAACCCA
>OJGZ01000144.1_pt1 | contig 33479 bp, 34 predicted proteins | sample 1595051 | NCBI WGS metagenome assembly OJGZ01 (sample SAMN05416800, study PRJEB24817) | seawater metagenome | isolation source: Sea water | place: Canada:Atlantic | collected 2013-07 | reverse complement strand
GCAGAGCGGTATCTTCTCTCTTACCTATACTTATATCATACCCACAACTTACAATTCTGATCTTAGGTCAATCAAAAGAATTTATGGGTCGAAATAATTCGGCAGAGCAAGGGTTAAGGCCTCCTCTATTTAAACATGCACCAGTCCATGGGGCAGGGCAAGGGTTAAGGCCTCTTCTATTTAAACATGCACCAGTCCATGGGACAGCGCAAGAATTAAGGCTTCCTCTATCTAAATACACACCAGTCCATGGGGCAGGGGTATGAGGGCGATCACGGATTTTGTCAGGGGTATCGGGGCCCTTAGGTTTGTCGCTGCCTCTGTCAGTACTAGAATCAGAATCAAAATCAAAAAAAGAAGATCCAATGCTGTTTCCATCATCCCCATCTTCTTCCTCAGGCATTTCTTCTGAACTTGGTGACGACACAAGTCTTTGTATTTTACGTAAAAATGCTTCGGAATCTTCGGCAGCAGCCTCTGCCTTGAAACTAAAAAAACAAAAACAAAGCACTATATATTTTAAGTATCCCATCTATTATTCTCCTATTCTCTCTATATTAAGTTTAGGAGAAAATATAATAAATGTCTATGCCCGTTATTTTTTCAAGAATTCACGTTCCAGCCAGTGGATTGTATAATCCCCCTTGACCATTTTTTCATCACGGCTGATCTTTTTATGTAGGGGGATTGTTGTATTAACCCCCGAAATAATATATTCAGACAAAGCCCTGCGGGTGCGGATAATACATTCATGACGATCATGACCCCAAACAATAAGTTTTGCAATCAGGCTGTCGTAATGTGGGGGAATTCTGTACCCAGTATAAATGGCGCTATCAACACGAACACCATAGCCACCTGGAGGGTGATTGAAATCAATTTTCCCAGGAGAAGGAATAAAGGTTTCGGAGTCTTCAGCATTAATACGACATTCTATGGCATGCCCATTAATTTTAATATCATCTTGGGTTACATTTAAGGCTTCCCCAGCTGCAACACGTATTTGTTCACGAACCAAGTCAATCCCTGTCACCGTTTCAGTAACGGGGTGTTCAACTTGAACACGTGTATTCATTTCAATAAAAAAGAATTGGCCATCTTCATAAAGGAATTCAACTGTTCCAAGGCCACGATATCCCAATTTTTTCATGGCATTGGCACAACGCATACCAATGTCGTGACGTTGTTTTTCTGTAATAACAGGGGATGGGGCTTCCTCCCAAACTTTTTGGTGTCGACGTTGGACAGAACAGTCACGTTCGCCAAGATGCACGACATTTCCATAGTCATCTGCCAAGATTTGAACCTCGATATGGCGCGGGTGCCCAAGGAATTTTTCAATAAAAACTTCGTCATTTCCAAAATTTGCGCGGGCTTCGTTACGGGTAAGGATATATTTATCCCGGACATCTGCATCATTGTGGGCAACGTGCATCCCTTTTCCACCCCCACCAGCAGTGGCTTTGATTAAAACAGGATATCCCATAGAATTAGATGCTTTAACGGCATCTTCGGTCGTTTCCACAGCGCCATTTGAACCTGGAACAACAGGAATGCCCAGTTCTTCAACGGTTTTCTTTCCTGTAATTTTATCCCCCATCAACGTAATGTGATCAGGTTTTGGACCGATAAACACCATGCCATGTTCTTCGACAATACGAGCAAACGTGGCATTTTCTGACAAAAATCCATAGCCAGGATGTATGGCTTCAGCCCCGGTTACTTCAGCAGCGGCAAGAATGGATTGAATGTTTAAGTAACTTTCAGTCGCCGAGGCAGGTCCAATGCAAACAGCTTCGTCTGCCAAACGTACATGCATGGCGTCAGCGTCTGCTTTGGAGTGTACAGCAACAGTTTTAATGCCCATATCCTGGCATGCCCGGTGAATCCTAAGGGCAATTTCCCCACGATTGGCAATCAAAACTTTTTTAAACATAGGATACCTCTAAATAATTTATATAGGATTGTCTGAAGTTTTTATTCGATGATCATCAAGATGTCATCGTATTCAATGGGGGTTCCATCTTGAATAAATATTTCCGTAACCGTTCCTGATTTGTGGGCGCGGATTTGGTTCATGACTTTCATGGCTTCAACAATCATAATTGTTTCACCTTCTTTAACTTTGGATCCTACTTTGACAAATGGTTCTGCCCCGGGTTGTGCTGCTGAATAAGCCGTCCCAACCATAGGGGATTTAACAGAACCAGGATTATTTGCTGGATCTGATTTAACGGGTGCTTCAGCCACAGGCGCTGTTGCCGGTGCTGCCATTGGCATTTGGAATTGTGTTGTCCCTGTAATATTACGGGCAACCTTAATTCGGCAACCATCAATTTCGTATTCAATTTCGCTTAAGTCTGTTTCTTTAAAAAGATCTGCCAAGCTTTTAACAGCTTCGGTATCAATTTTTAAGGATGCGTTTCCACTTTTTTTTGATATTGCATCTTTACTCATGCCGGCTCCTTTTATCTTTTACATTCAAATTTATACTGTTATTTCAATAAAATTGCAATCTTTCAAATATTAAAATACTTTCATTAAAGTAATTCTGGAATATGTTTTCGGTGTAATTTTCTTTCCCGATGAACAATATACAGCCCGCAAATAATGATTAAACCAGATCCAAGTAACACATCTAAAGTCGGTTTTTCGCCAAAAAAGATGTCCCCGAAAATAACACCCCATATCATTAGGGTATAGAACATAGGGGCAACAATAGCCGCCTCTGCAAAACGATAGGACATGGCAATAAAAATATGCCCCATTGTGCCTGCAAATCCAAGCAAGGTCATTAATAAGATTTGATTTAATGTGGGAGGCACCCAAAAGAAAAGGCATAAAACACCCCCAATTACACAAGTTGTAATGGTGTAATAAAAAACAGTTGTAAAGGCTTTGGTGTCTTTTCCAAATCGGCGGGCATAAATCATCACCATAGCCTCAAGAAAGGCGGCTAAAATGGCAAAGGTTGCCCCCTCAAGACCCAAGTATCCCGATGGGCTGGCAATAAAAAGAACCCCTAAAAACCCAATAATTGTTGCGGCCCAACGGTGGGCGCCGACAACTTCTTTTAATAAAGGATAGGCAAGGGCCGTAACAAACAAAGTTGTGGCAAATGAAATGGCCGTGGCATCCGCCATCGGCAAAATGGCAAAAGACCAGTATAAAAAGATCAACTGAAGAAACCCAAGGGTTCCCCGCCAAACCTGTTGCTTGGGGTTTTGTGCTTTTAATAAATTTTCAGATTTACGAAATTTTGCATAAACCAGCATTAAAAAAGATGAAATCAAGCCCCGAAAGAAAATCAGTTCATTGGCAGGTAGGTCATTAGCTGTGGCTTTTGCCACAGCGTTTGTTATGCCAAAGAAAAACATGCCCAGGATCATACAAAAACATCCAAGATATACAGTTTTCGTATGGCTCCGTTGCTTAGTTGTCATGTTAAAGCTTTCTTACAAGTTTAAAACTGTATCCTTTATAGGGATGGATTTTAATGATTTTAACCCAGCTCTGTTTCTTGAATATGTTCCACTTTGCGGATACGTTCGCGGTGAACAATATACATACCACTGACAATAATAAGAGGCACCCCAAAAAACAAGGATGTACTTAATGTTTCGCCCCAGAAAATATATCCAAACAAAGCCCCCCAAATAATCAATGTATAAAGCATGGGGGCCACAACAACAGCTGGCGCAATGCTATAGGCATAAACAATGAAAATATGGCCAAGGCAACTTACCGCCCCAAGAATTGCCAATAAAAGCAAATTTTCCATACTGGGAGTTTGCCATTGGAAAGGCAGAATAACCGCCGCAATAAGCGTGATAATTGCCGTGTGATAAAAGACACTTGTAATCGGTTTATCTTTTTTAAGTAAACGGGACCAAACCATAATCATGCTTTCAATCGCCGCAGAGGTTATCGCAACAGTTGCCCCAATCATGGTTACATCCCCGGTTGGGCGGGCAATAATCAAAACACCAATAAACCCAATAATAACGGCAACCCACCTTGGCAATCCTACTTGTTCACGCAGCATTGGATAAGATAAAGCTGTGATAAAAGGGGTGCTGGCAAAGGTAAAGGCCGTTGCCTCAGGAAGGGGAAGAAGCGAGAATGACCAGAATAAAGTATAAAGACCAAAAAAACCAACAACACCGCGGGTGATTTGAAGTTTGGGGTTATGAGATTTCAGCCAATGCAGGTTTTTTGTTAAAACTAAATACAAAAACATATATAAAACAGAAAACAGGCTGCGCATAAAAACAACTTCAATAACGGGCAGGTCTTCTGATACTTTTTTGATCAAAGCATTCCCAATTCCAAACATCAACATCCCCATGGCCAAAGAGCCACACCCGACATAAGCCGCGATTTTAGGTGACATATTATTCATAAATTTTAACTTAGCCATGGTTATGTTCCTTTAAGGTTGATAAATGGTTTCTTATTTAATTTCTTGCGGGTTATCAATTAAGTGATAATCCAATGTTTTCTTCAAAGCTGTTCTTAAGTCAACTTCGGGGTTCCAGTCAAGATGTTTCTTTGCATTGTCAATTGACGGAACGCGCGCAATCACATCTTCGTAATGTTCCCCAAAATGCTTGGAAGCATCGATGATTTCCACTTTAGTAGCCTCAGCAAGATGCTTATGAGACGGATAATCTTTCATCACATCCAACAAAATATCAACAACTTCTTTAATAGAGTGGTCATTTTTTGGATTTCCTACGTTAAAAATACGGCGGGAGGCAGACCCATCTTTGTTCTCAATGATTTTTATCAAAGCATCAATACCATCTTGAATATAGGTAAAACAACGGCGTTGCTTTCCACCATCAACCAGTTTAATCGGACGTTGGTATAGAATATTGCTGATGAATTGAATAACAGCACGCGAGCTATCTACTTTAGGAGCATAAACATCATCCATTTTTGGGCCTAACCAGTTAAACGGGCGAAAGATTGTGTAATCCAAATCATTATGAAGGCCATAAGCATAAATAACACGGTCCAAAAGTTGCTTGGAACAAGAATAAATCCAGCGTTGTTTGTGAATTGGACCAAGAACAAGGTTGGACGTTTCTTCGTCAAATTTTTCATCTTGACTCATCCCATAAACTTCGGATGTGGAGGGGAAAATAATCCGCTTGTTATATTTAACGCACAGGCGAACGACATCCAGATTGGCCTCAAAATCCAGTTCAAAAACACGCAAAGGGGCTTTGACGTACATTGCTGGATTGGCAATGGCCACCAATGGCAGAACAACATCACATTCACGAACATGGTTTTCGATCCATTCTTTATCTTTGGTAATATCCCCTTTGAAAAATTTAAAGCGCGGATTTCCCAGGCATGCCCCCAATTTATTATCTTGCATGTCCATTCCGAACACTTCCCAATCAGTACGTTTCAAAATCGTTTCTGTCAGCCAGTTTCCGATAAATCCGTTAACACCTAAGATTAATATTTTTTTGGACATTACTTCGTTCCTTTTTTCTTTGTAGTTTCAATAATTTCGCGAATAACAAATCGTTGTTTTCTAGAGACCTGTTGATAGGTTCTGCCAACATATTCCCCAATAATTCCGATGCCCATAATGGCAACGCTGATTAAGAAAATGATAATGGCAAGAAGGGTGAAAACACCTTCAACCTCTGGCCCGAAAAACAGTCGGCGAAAGGCAAGGTACATAACCAATAAAAAGCTTAAGGTCGATACAATCATCCCAAAAAAAGTAAAGAACTGAATCGGCAGCAATGAAAAACTTGTCGCAAGGTCAATGGCCACACGAATCAGGTGATAGATACTGTATTTGGAATCGCCTTCTTCCCGGGCATCATGGCGCAAGCCAACTTCAACCGGGTTTTTTGCCAACCGCCAGGCAAGAACGGGGATGAATGTAGATCCTTCGCCGCCATCCACAATACGTTCCACAATTTGTTTTGAATAGGCGCGAAACATACAGCCTTGGTCTTGCATTTTGGCATCCGTAATAAAGCCACGCACCCAGTTGGCAAAGCGACTGCCCCAGTGGCGCAAGAAAAAATCACTGCGCTTTAAACGATAACTTCCAACAACGTCATGACCTTGTTCAAATTTTTCCAAAAGTTTGGGGATTTCTTCGGGCGGGTTTTGAAGGTCGGCGTCCAAGTTAATAATAACGTCGCCACGGCAATTTTCAAAGGCGGCCATGATGGCCATGTGTTGGCCAAAATTCCCCATAAAATCAATGATGCGAACTTCGGGATGTTGTTGTTGAATTTCTTTCAGTATATCAATGGATTTATCGGAACTGCCATCATTTGTATAGATAACTTCGAAAGGTTTTTTGATGTCTTTTAAAACCTTCATCAGTCTTTTTGAAAGGGCTTTCAAGCTTTCTTCTTCATTATAAACGGGAACGACAATTGATAAATAAGGGGTTGTCATGTTTTATCCTTTTAATACGTATTTGATGGCGGCAACAACATCATCTTGATCTTTTTCCGTCATTGTTGGAAACAAAGGAAGGCTTAGGCAACGTTCGGTCACATATTCTGTATTCGGAAAGTTACCTTTTTTATAGCCGTACGTTTCTTTGTAGTAAGTGAATAAGTGACAGGCTTGATAATGAAGGCCTGTACCAATATTTAATTCTTTTAGTTTACCTATAAAGTCATTGCGGGATAGGCCTGCTTTGTCCGTATCTAACAAAGGAATAAATAAATGCCAGGCATGCTTGTGATCATATTTTGGGGCTTCGGGTAATATCAAGGCATCAACATCTGCCAATAAATCATAATATCTGTTGGCCAAATGCGTCCGCTTTTCTATGAAGCCATCCAATTTGGGAAGTTGATGAAGGCCAAGGGCTGCTTGCATATCCAGCATATTATATTTATACCCTGGATAAATCACATCATATTCTTGGGAACCAGATTTGGAAAAACGGTTAAAGGCATCGCGGTCAATTCCGTGGAATTTATAGACGTTCATCTTTTTAACGGTGTCTTCATCCCGGCAAACAATGGCACCGCCTTCGCCTGTTGTCATGTTTTTATTTGGATGAAAGCTGAAAACCTGGATGTCCCCAAAAGATCCAACCCGTTTACCTTTGTATTCTGTCCCAATGGAATGCGCCGCATCTTCAATAACTTTCAGGTTATGTTTTCCTGCCAAGCTATAAATAACATCCAAGTCAGCAGGGGCCCCGGCATAATGCACAGGCATAATGGCTTTTGTCTTTGATGTAATGGCTTTTTCAACTTGCGCCCCATCGATTTGATATGTTTTAGGATCAATATCAACCAGAACAGGTTTGAAACCAGCTTGAACAATGGTGTTTAAAGTTGCAACAAATGTATAAGATGTTGTGATAACTTCGTCGCCTTCTTTTGGACCAAGGGAAAGTAGGGCAAGATGCAGGCCAGCTGTTGCAGAATTAATGCACAAAGCATGCGGGGCCTGGTGATAATCCGCCAGCATTTCTTCGAATTTTTTGACTTTTGGACCCGTTGTAATCCAGCCTGATTTCAGGCATTCAACAACTTCAGCGATTTCATCATCTGTAATTGTAGGGCGTGCAAATTGTAAAAAATCTTTTCTGGGCTTCAAAATTATACTCCTTCAGCATCTAGAAAATAGCATAAAGATTAATAATCGCCAACTTAATATATTGTGGCGGAATGATTTAATGGGATCGTTTCAATATGTGCTTTTCCTAAAACGTATCAGCGTGAAGAATCCTATAATAGGGCAGGCATTGTTAGGGTGTTTTTTTGCCTATTTATAGGGGGCATCGGCCCTTAGGCCTAAGAACATTTTTAGGATGGATTTGCCGATTTTTGTAAGGCGTCTTCAGGGATGCGATTACAAACCAAAATCTGGTTATCATGTTGCCCAAGAATCATGGGGGTAAACCATTTTTGGTTAATTAATTGATCCTTATAAATCTGAATTTTTGTAAAAATACAGACATATTTATTGCTTTGCCAGGCATCAATCACGGCTTGACCATCGAATGTAAAGCTTTCAGTTTTTTCAGGTTCCATCTTTTGTCCAAATTCCAGTTCATTCGTCCAATTGTAAATTGTAACTATCTTGTTTAAATAAACAGGCAAGTCCTGATAATAAGTTCCATAGGTAAAGACCTTCGTATCCAAGGGCATGATATCCATATACTTTTGAACCAGCGGTTTGATTGATATTTTATTGGCATGAACAGAGGCAAAATTTATTGTAATAATAATGGATAGGCCGCTTAAAAGAATTGAACAAAAAGCCCAAAAATTACCTTTCCACAGCCTTAAAATAGGCGGGGTAATCGCAGAAAAACCAAGGACAAAATATATGATAATTATAAAAGGCTTTAATTTCTTAAATAAATCGATGTCAATACGTTGAATGCCCCAAAATCCGGCAATCATCCCAGCAAGACAGATGGCGGTAAAGGTAAATATTTCAAATCGAAGGTTCTTATTATTTTGAATACAGTCCGCAATATAGTTCCCCGTGATTAAAGCCAATGCCGGGAAAACAGGCAAGATATAAGGAATTAATTTTGAGTTGGATAGGCTGAAAAAGACAAATGGAACAATGGCGCAAAGCAAAAAGAACAAAATATTTTGATTTTTCTTCGCGGATTTTATGCTTTTGTAGAAAGCTTTGATCATGAAAGATGTCCAGGGCATAAACCCAGCAATGACAATTGGGGTGAAAAACCAGAAAGGTTGATACCGCCGATGAACCGTTGTTAAAAATCGGTTGAAATGCTCATTAATAAAATAGAAATCAAAAAATTCTGGATTTTTTAGGCTGACCAAAATATGCCACGGGGTGGCAAGTGTAAAAAATATTAAGATGCTGGTGGGCAAATAAAGTTGGCTTAATAATTTCCAGTTATTTGTTAAGGTTATCCAGATAAGAACAATTAAGCCAGGCAAAGCCAATCCAATAAGTCCTTTCGTTAAAACAGACAAGGCCGCAAAAATGGCGGCGGCATACATAAAAAAACGTCGCTGGTTTTTTTGTTTATTAACCGCTGTTATGAATGATAACAAACAGGCTGTTAGAAAAAAGGAAACGCCCATATCCAAGGTGATCAATTGGGATAAGATTACGTATAAAAGACTGGACCCCAATACAATTGCAGCAATTAATCCAGAAGAACGATTAAATAGAAAGCGCCCAGCCGCATAAACCATGAAACAACCAAATAGGCCCATGATGGCCAAAGGCAGGCGCATCGCCCATTCTTTAAGACCAAAGGTTTTGATGAAGATACTTTGCACCCAATACATAAAAGGCGGCTTTTCAAAATATTTCAAGCCATTAAGACGTGGCGTTGTATAATCACCTGTCGCAACCATTTCCCGGGGGATTTCAACATAACGCCCTTCATCTGGTGCGGCAAAGGGGCGCAAATCAAGAAACCCAAAAAGAATAGGCGCCAGGATTAAAAAAAGAATCAGGAAATCTTTTTTATAAGAAACTTTGGGGTTTGACAAAAGTTTTGAAATTCTTTTTTGCACGGGCATTTTCATGTTTTAAATCGTCTTTTTAAATTCAATCATTTTTATTGTCATCCCAGATTATGGGCCGTGACCCCAAAACCCAGCCCATTGCAAACAGGATGGAGGGGGGCTTGATGCCGTTTCTTGACCCCAGATTAAATCAGGGATCAAGATGTTTGACATCAACTTAATCTTTTGGCTTCATCGTTGGGAATGCAATCACATCCCGAATACTTGTGGCATTTGTCAAAAGCATAATCAGGCGATCAATCCCAATTCCCAGGCCACCCGTTGGGGGCATACCATGTTCCAATGCATTGATGAAATCTTTATCCATATGTTGGGCTTCTTCATCGCCGGCTTCGCGTTGGGCAACTTGCCCTTCGAAACGTTGGTGTTGATCTATTGGATCATTCAATTCTGAAAAAGCATTGGCAATTTCCCATGTATTAACAAACGTTTCGAAACGTTCCGTCAAACGTGGGTTGTCCCGGTGAACTTTTGCCAAAGGGGAAATGTCCAAAGGCAATTCAGTCACATGGGTTGGTTGCATCAAGTTGGGTTCAACTTTTTCCGCGAAGACAGCTTCGACAACATGGCCCCAAGATTCTTTCCCTGTTAAAGGAATTTTGCCAATTTCTTTGGCCGCGGCCAAGGCTTCTTCCGCTGTTTTAAATGTATCAAAGTCAACGCCAGTGGCTTCTTTGACAAGGGTTAGCATGCTTTTACGTTGCCAAGGACCTTTGAAATTAATGATTGTGTCACCATAAGGTACTTCGTAGGTGCCCAGTACTTTTTCACAGATATGAATGACAATATTTTCAGTCAGATCCATCATGTCTTCAAAGTCAGCAAATGCTTGGTACATTTCAACCATGGTAAATTCAGGGTTATGGCGGGGGGAAACCCCTTCGTTTCTAAAGCAACGGTTGATTTCAAATACTTTGTCGGACAAGCCACCAATAATTAAACGCTTTAAGTGCAATTCAGGGGCCACCCGTAAATACATATCCATTCCATACGCCTTATGATGGGTCACAAATGGTTTGGCCGTTGCCCCCCCTGGAATAACATGCAGCATGGGGGTTTCAACTTCTAAAAAGCCTTGGTTCGCCAAATAATGTCGAATGTCTGAAATAACACGACTGCGCGTGCGCAAACGATCACGACTTTCTGGTGTGACAATTAAGTCGATATAACGTTGACGATAACGCTTTTCAATATCGGTCAGCCCATGATATTTTTCTGGCAAAGGAAGCAAGGACTTGCACAACAATTCCATGTTTTGCGTATTGATTGTTAATTCCCCGCGTTTTGTACGACGTACAATCCCTTCGATTCCAATCCAATCCCCAATATCCAAAAGTTTGGCAATGGCAATTATTTCTTCGCTAACACCATTTTTATGTGTGAAAACTTGAATACGCCCTGATTCATCCAAAAGATCAATAAACATGCCACTGTTGCGAATGGCCATGACGCGGCCTGCAATACGGACAACATCTGTTGTCTCTGTATCGTCTTTTAAATCTTTATATTTTTCATGTAAATCAGTTGCAATGCCGGTACGTTTATATTTGTAAGGGTAGGGGTTAATCCCCATTTCCTTAAATTTTTCAATTTTTTGTAAACGGACATCACGCAATTGATTTTCTGTTGATACTTTTTCTGTCATCTTAGCTTATAATTTTCTTTTCTTGTAAAAGGGTTTGTAATTCACCGTCTTTATGCATTTCGCGTATAATATCGCATCCGCCGACAAATTCTTGTTTTATATAAAGTTGGGGAATGGTTGGCCAATCACTAAATTCTTTGATGCCTTGGCGAATTTCTGGGTCTTCCATCACATTTACATGATGAAAATCAATTTCTAAATTTTGAAGAATTTGGGATACAGCAGATGAAAATCCACACATAGGAAAACTGGGTGTCCCCTTCATAAACAAGACGACATCATTATCTTTAATGTGTTTTTCAATTAAGTTAAAAATTGGAGGTGTTTCCATTATATCCTCATCTTTTTTCAGTTTTTAATGCCATAGCATGGAGGGTGCTTCCCATATGCCCTTTTAGTGCTTTGTACACCATTTGGTGTTGTTGCACGCGTGATTTGCCTTCAAAAGCTGATGAAATTACTTTGACCGCATAGTGATCACCGTCACCAGCCAGGTCTTGTATTTTAACGTCAGCATCAGGCAGCGCCTCTTTAATATATTGAACAATTTCAGTTGCGGCTAAAGCCATTTTTATACCTTATCACTAAGTTTGTAAATGTCTTGTTTTGATTCTATTTTAGAATCTTTACTTGGGTTATCTGTATGTTGGGGTAAAAGTTTCAGGCGTTCTGTCACTTCAAGCAAGCTGATATACCTGAATCTAAATTTATGATCTGTCGTGTCTTCCCACAAACGACAGGTCTTGGGCGTGATTTCATTGCCCAGCATTACCTGAATATCATCTTCATCATAAGAAAAATGACGGCCGAAACTTAAACTAAAATTTGCCAGACTGATTTTAACACCAGAAAATAATCCGCTTAAGAAATCGTTTGTTCGATAGGCAATTTCTTCAATCTGTTTGATTTCTTCATCTGTTGCCCAGCCCATGTTTTCAATGTGGGAACGGCTTATCAGGCACATGCTTTCTGAATCGGTATCTTCAAAAGCATCAATATAATATTCAAGGAGCGGTTTGTGAAGCTTGCTGCCTTCAATCAAGCCAAACTTGCGCATCATATTTCCGGCAGCATAATTACGGATAACAACACGGAAAGGAAACATGTCCAAACAATGAACCAATTGTTCACGCATATTCAACTGATTAATCAGATGGGTTGGGATGTTTAAACCTGATAATTTTTGCATGATAAAACTGGAAACAGTGTTATGCAAAATACCATTGCCATGAATAGGACCATAGGATGATAGTTGAATCAAAGAAGTCGGCCCATCTTTGAATTGTAAAATCAGGGCATTAGAATCACTACATTCATAAATTTTCTTGTTGTTGCCTTCGAAAATTAATTTGCCTTTTTGCATTAATATATCCAATTTAATCTATATGGTTAAGTATGCTTTATACATAAAGCTTTTATTAGATTTTTCAACTACTTATATCAAATATTAAATAAATAATTACTTATAAGAAATGGATTTTTCCAAAGCTTTCATCATTGTTTCCCCGATCATTGCGGGCGAATTGGAAACAATAACGCCAGCCCTTTCTAAGGCTTCGATTTTGCTTTCTGCCCCGCCTTGCCCACTAGAAATAATGGCACCTGCATGGCCCATGGTACGACCTTTGGGGGCTGTGAGACCAGCAATGAAAGCAACAACAGGCTTTTTATTTTTCTGGGATTTAATAAATTCAGCGGCGTCTTCTTCAGCATTTCCGCCAATTTCCCCAATCATAACGATTGCCTCTGTTTCTGGGTCGGCATAAAATAATTCCAAGCAATCAACAAAATTCAATCCATTGACTGGATCGCCGCCAATTCCAATACAAGTACTTTGCCCAAGGCCTGCCTCGGTTGTTTGATGAACGGCTTCGTAAGTTAAGGTTCCAGACCTGGATACAATCCCGATTTTCCCTGGTTTATGAATATAGCCAGGCATAATGCCGATTTTACATTGACCAGGCGTTATGATGCCGGGACAGTTTGGCCCAATTAACGTTGTTTTTGATCCGATCAAGGCGCGTTTTACTTTGACCATATCTAAAACAGGAATACCTTCGGTAATACAAATAACTAAAGGGATTTCGGCGTCAATGGCTTCTAAAATAGATTCGGCTGCAAAAGGGGCAGGGACATATATAACAGACGCATCAGCTTTGGTTTTTTCCTTGGCATCAATAACCGAATCAAAAACGGGCAAGCCAAGGTGGGTTGATCCGCCTTTGCCAGGTGTTACCCCGCCCACCATTTTTGTGCCATATTCAATGGCTTGTTCTGAATGAAAGGTTCCTTGATTGCCTGTGAACCCTTGGCAAATAACTTTTGTGTTTTTATGAATAAGGACTGACATTATTTCCCCCCTTTGACGGCAGAAACAATTTCTTTTGCTGCGTCATCCAAGCCATCGGCTGTGGTAATTTTTAAACCGGATTTACTTAATAATTCTTTCCCTTTATCCACGTTGGTTCCTTGCAAGCGAACAACCAGCGGCACAGATAATTTTGTTTCTTTGGCTGCAGCAATGATACCTTCGGCAATTACATCACATTTCATAATACCGCCAAAAATATTAACCAAGATGCCTTTGACATTTGGATCGGCTAAAATAATCTTAAAGGCTTCGGTTACCCTTTCCTTGGTGGCACTGCCCCCAACGTCCAAAAAGTTTGCCGGATCTCCGCCGTGTAATTTTATAATATCCATTGTGGCCATGGCCAGTCCGGCCCCATTGACCATACAGCCAATATTACCATCTAAGGAAATATAATTTAGATCATATTCACTGGCTTCAACTTCTTTTGGGTCTTCTTCATCAATGTCGCGGTACCCTTTAATATCAGGATGACGGAACAAGGCGTTGCTATCGAAAGACATCTTTGCATCCAGGGCATACAGATCATCTTGCTTTGTAATCACCAATGGATTGATTTCAAGTAACGAGGCATCACAGTCGACAAAAGCTTTGTAACTATTTTCAACAAAGCTTCCCATAAGTTTGGAGGCGGATTTTGGAATACCCAAGGCTTTGTTTAAATAACGGATATGATGGCCACAAACACCAGTCACAGGATCAATCGTGATTTTGAATATTTTTTCCGGCGTTTTTCCGGCAACTTCTTCAATATCCATTCCCCCTTCAGAGGAAGCAACAATCGTCACGCGTTTTGTTTCGCGATCAACCAGCAAGCTGTAATAAAGTTCTGTTTTAATATCGCAGCCACTTTCGACGTAAACAAAGCGAACTTTTTTGCCTTCTTTTGACGTTTGGGGGGTGACAAGATTCATTCCAATCATGTTTTTGGTCAGGTCCCCAACTTCTTCAACAGATTTTGCCAGTTTAATACCGCCGCCTTTACCCCGCCCGCCGGCATGAACTTGGGCTTTTATCACCCATAGATTCGAAGGGATATCTCTGGCAGCTTCCATGGCTTCCTTGGCATTTAATGCCACAGATCCTGGAAGGACAGGGACATGGAATTTTCTTAATAATTGTTTTGCCTGGTATTCATGAACGTTCATCTTAGAACCTTTCTAATTAACAGAAGTCAGTAATTTTTTGACAGCACTTATTGAGTTATCAAAGGCGGATTTTTCTTCGGCATTTAAGGGAAATTCAATAACTTTTTCGACGCCATTCTTGCCAATAACAGCAGGCACACCAACGTATAAATCTTTGATGCCATATTCTCCGTTTAATTTTGCGGCACAGGGTAGAATTCGGCGCTTATCTTTTAAGTACGATTCCGCCATTTCAATGGCCGCGGCAGCAGGGGCATAAAAGGCCGACCCTGTTTTCAAAAGACCCACAATTTCGCCGCCCCCTTTACGGGTACGATCAACAATTGCGTCTAATTTATCTTGGGTTGTCCAACCCATTTTAACAGTTTCAGGCAAAGGAACCCCACCGACACTTGAAAACCGAAGAAGCGGAACCATCGTATCACCATGGCCCCCCATAACAGTGGCAACCACGTCTTTTGCAGAAACGTTATATTCTTCAGCAAGGAAACTACGAAAGCGCGAACTATCAAGAATACCTGCCATGCCCACAACTTTATTGGCAGGCAGACCGGATTCATGTTGCATAACCCACACCATAACATCCAGTGGGTTGGTAATAACGATAACAAAGGCTTTTGGGCAATATTTTTTAATATTTTGGGCGACACTGCGGATGACTTTTTGATTGATTTCTATTAAATCATCGCGACTCATCCCCGGTTTTCGGGGGCTTCCCGCGGTGACAATCACAACATCAGCGTCTTTCATATCTGCCATGTTATTGCTGCCATGAATATGGCTATCAAATCCTTCAACAGGGCCTACTTGGTTTAGGTCCAGCCCTTTTCCTTGGGGGATGCCTTCGGTTATATCAAGTAAAATGACATCGCCTAAGTCTTTCATTCCGGCTAAAAAAGCCAATGTTCCGCCGATATTTCCTGAGCCAACTAAAGCAATTTTCTTACGCATAATGTCCCCCTTAAAATGAAATTTTAAACGCCAGTAGAGCCAAAACCGCCTGATCCACGACCGGTTTCATCTTCTGATAGGTCAGAAGTTTCTTGCCATTTGGCTTGAACCACGGGCGCAATAACCATCTGGGCAATCCGCATCCCACGTGAGATGACCAAGTCTTCTTCGCCCATATTAATCATGATGGCTTTGATTTCCCCACGATAGTCCGCATCAATAGTGCCAGGAGCATTCAAAACAACCAAGCCTTGTTTGGCGCTTAGTCCTGATCTGGAACGAATTTGGGCTTCGAAATTATGGGGTAAGGCAATGGCAATGCCGCAAGGAACAACAGCACGTTCCCCAGAAATTAAATGAACATCTTGATCAATGGCGGCAACTAAATCGGCACCGGCACTTTGTTCCGTTCCATAGACAGGCAAGGGAAGTCCCTTGCCATTGTCTAAAACTTTAATCCGAATATCAGTCATTTAAAAGACCGGGTAACTGATGTAAGGGTTTAATCCACGTAGCATCAGGCCACCGGTTTCATCGCCAGCCGTTTGATATTTTTGACAGAAATCATCAGGAACGGGTAAATGATTCCAATCTATCTTTTTAAATTCACGGATTGTATTTTTACCAAGGGTTAATTTTCTATCTTTTAAGGATGCTTTGATCACATAATCCCCTTCTTTTGCATCCCTGTCCGCAACAGCAGATAAGGATAGACGAGCCATTTGTTCACTGGATGCATCCAAGGTACCGGATTTAACCATGTTTTGGGTCATTTTATCAAAGTCATCCAAAACAAGTTTGGCTTCAATTTCAGGGAAACCGTCTTTAATTTTGAAGGCGGTTTCTAATTCCAATTTAAAGTCACCCATTTTAATTTCAATTTCACCTGATAGGCCAGCTTTTGTGTCTTCAAGTTCTTTCACAAGATCACCAACTGGTGGCAAGCGCCCTTCTTTTGATTGACAGCTTTCATTGATTTTTTTATTTAAATCTTCATTTAATTCATTAAGGGCGGCCATTAAATCTTCGTTAGATTTAAACTTGGACACAATTTTCCCTTTAACTTTTACCCTATCAACAATAAACGGAGTGGCGGGATTTGTATCAATTTCAACTTTCTTGAAAGTTAAAACCCCTGTTAATTCAGTATTTTTATCTTTTTGCTTCACATCTTCTTCTGATGAAATTTCTTGAACTTTCATGATTGCCTTTTTGGCAGCAGCTGAATAAAGGGATAAACCTTTTATTTGCAAGCCTTTTTGAACAAGTTTACTGTCTTTGTCCAAACCAATATCCATGCCCATTTTTTCAAAGGAGAATGTTACGGAATCCTTGTCTCCTTTCAGGGACAAGCCGATATCTCCAGTTATTTCAACGTGTCCTGGATTAAAGATCCAAGCAGATGCCTTTATATTTTTACCGGAATAGGTAATTGTGGATCCATTCTTTTCGATTGTTCCTTCTAAAGATTCTGTGTTTTGGGTGATTTTAAAAGGAAATCCGGAATAAGAAGGTTCGCTACGATCAAGCGTAAAGCCGTCTTTTTCAAGAAGTTCTTTTGCCTTTATATCAAATTCTTTGAATTTTTGCACGCCCGCATACCAAGCAATGGCGGATCCTACAAGAATTATTCCTGCAGCAGCTGCAATAAATTTGACTAATTTGTTTTGTGATTTCTTTTTGGCCATGTTAACCCCTTATAAATTAATTTGATTTGACAATATCATTCTTGTAAAAACTTTTCAACCTCAAGTGCGGCCATGCATCCTTGGCCTGCTGCGGTTACAGCTTGACGGTATACTTTGTCTTGAACATCTCCGGCAGCAAAAATACCTTTGACACTTGTTTTTGTGCCACCTTTTTCAACCACAAGGTACCCTTCTGAATCCATATCCAGTTTGCCTTTGAATATTTCTGTTGCAGGATCGTGTCCAATGGCAACAAATAATCCATCTACTTTGATTTCTTTTGTTTTGCTGTCTAGGGTGCTTTTTAGGCGCAGGCCTGTCACTGCTTTTGGCCCATCTTTTCCAAGAACTTCATCCAGTTCATGGTTCCACTCAACTTTAATATTTTTGGTGTTCAAAAGTTTATCTTGTAAAACTTTTTCAGACCGCAATTTATCGCGACGGTGGATCAACGTAACGGAATTGCAAATTTTTGAAAGATAAATGGCCTCTTCAACAGCGGAATTCCCCCCGCCGATAACAGCCACATCTTGGCCTTTAAAGAAAATCCCATCACAAGTTGCGCAGGCAGAAACGCCAAACCCTTTGAATTTTTCTTCACTTTCCAGTCCAAGCCAGCGGGCTTTGGCCCCTGTGCAGACGATAACAGCCTTTGCCACATATTCATTAATATCCCCCTTACAGGTGAAAGGGGTCTTGGAAAAATCAACAGTATTAATGTAGTCAAAAATAATTTCGGTCCCAACGTTCTTGGCTTGTTTTTCCATTTGTTCCATCAACCAAGGGCCTTGGATGGCATTTTCATAGCCAGGATAGTTTTCAACATCTGTCGTGATCATAAGTTGACCCCCTGGTTCTGCCCCTGTTACCAATACAGGGTTTAAGCCTGCCCGGGCGGCATAAATTGCTGCGGTGTATCCTGCAGGTCCGCTTCCGATAATTAATAAGTCAGTTTTCTTTTGGTCAGCCATAGATAATCCCTTAATGAAAAAATTGATATTTATTTATAACAGACTTATGAATCGAAAATCAATTCTATGTTCAGTAAAAATTGAACTTATTTTTCTTGTAAAGACGCTGTCGATCTAATATTTTAAAGTTCAGTAAGTAATAAATAAATTTAAGGACACATAAATGGCCAACACAATCATAAATGCAACAGACAGTAACTTTGAAACAGAAGTATTGAAATCAGACAAGCCAGTATTGGTTGATTTTTGGGCGCCTTGGTGTGGCCCATGTCGCATGCTTTCCCCGATTATTGATAAAGTGAACGAGGACATTGGCGAAACAGTTAAAATCGTTAAGTTGGATATTGATTCCAATCCAGATACACCAGCCAGCTTGGGTGTGCGCGGGGTTCCAACTTTGATGGTTTTTAAAAACGGTCAAGTGGTTGGGTCCAGAACAGGCGTTCTGCCCGAAACGACGTTAAAAGACTGGATTCAAAGTCTTTAATACTTTGTTTGCAAGATGAAAGCCGCACAGTACGTGCGGCTTTCGTTATAGGTAATAGTTTACTTGACAACCAAAGGGGAATAACGGCTTACTTGACTGTAAGAAAGGTTAAGGTATGGAATACATTATAAAAATTCCTGTGGCGTTCAAACGATACGTAGATGTTATTGAAGATGGTCTTCGTACCTTGTTAAAAGATCCACAATGGTTTCCTTTTAGCCTTGTTGAACATGCCTGTTATGTCCGAATAAGCTTGACACCTAAGGCCGTGGAATATCTTGAACAGATCAAAAAAACCCGCAAGGCCAAAGGGATTGAAGACGAACGTATTTTGCAAACAGCCTTGATGTATGCCAAAAATGATCGGGATCGTCCCATTACAAAATATTGCCCTTTTGTTGGGTGACTAGGGTTAAATTCTGGTTTTTAAGACACCGTTATTTTTGGGTATATGTCTTTGAAAATCATTTTTTAACTAGTCAAGTTTAAAACTTTATGATACCAAGACAAATATTGCTTATTTTAAGATTTTGATAATAAAAAGGAAAAAACATGTCAAACACTATTGAAGAAAGAGTAGTTAAAATTGTATCTGAAAAGCTTAGCGATCAAAGTAAAAAGATTACAAGCGATGCCAGTTTTATTGATGATCTTGGTTTTGATAGCTTAGACACAGTGGAACTTGTTATGGCATTCGAAGAAGAATTTGATGTTGAAATTCCAGATGATGCAGCAGAAAAAATTCAAACAATCAAAGATGCTGTAAGTTTTATTGAAAAAGCTAATTAATTAAAACAGCTTTTTAAGGCAGGTAAAATAAGGTTATGAGACGCGTTGTAGTTACAGGTATTGGACTTGTTAGCCCCTTAGCATACGGGGTTGACCATTCGTGGAAAAAATTGATTAATTCAGAATCCGGGATTGGAAAAATTCAGCTATGTCGGTCTGATGACCTTGCTTGCCAAATTGCAGGGGAAGTTCCTGAATCAAAGGATGAAGATGCGGCAAGCAGAGGCTTGTTAAATCTTGATTCAATGATAGAACCCAAAAATCAACGCAAAATGGGTCGGTTTATTGCCCATGCAATTGCGGCTTCGGAAGAAGCCGTTGCAGATTCAGGTTGGAAAGCAATCGACAGAGAAGCCCAAGAACGCACAGGTGTTTTAATCGGTGCAGGTATTGGCGGTTTAGATAATATCTATGAAAATGCTGTTGCTTTGCATGAAAAGGGACCACGGCGTGTCAGCCCTTATTTCATTATTTCTTCTTTGATTAATGAAGCATCTGGGAATGTTTCCATTCGTCATGGCTTTAGAGGCCCAAATCACTCTGTTGTGACAGCTTGTTCGACAGGGGCGCATGCGATTGGGGATGCTGCACGTCTAATTCAATTAGACGACGCTGATGTTATGTTGGCTGGCGGGACAGAAGCTTGCGTTGGTCGTTTAGGGATGAGTGGATTTTCAGCCATTCGCGCCCTGTCAACAAAGTATAATGATGACCCCACAGCTGGGTCTCGTCCATGGGATGAAGGCCGCGATGGTTTCGTTATGGGCGAAGGGGCAGGGGTTCTTGTTCTGGAAGAATTGGAACACGCGAAAAAGCGTGGGGCCAAAATTTATTGTGAAGTTTCTGGGTATGGACTTTCTGGCGATGCCTATCACGTGACAGCACCAGCTGAAGATGGCGATGGGGCTTACAGAGCCATGAAAGGTGCTTTGCGTAGTGCCAAGTTAAATGTGGAAGATATCGATTATATTAACGCCCATGGGACGTCAACACCTAAGGGTGATATGATTGAAATTACAGCGATAAAAAAATTATTTGAAAATAAACTAGATGGCTTTTCCATGTCATCAACAAAGTCATCAACGGGACATTTGTTGGGGGCTGCGGGGGCTGTTGAGGCAATTTTCTGTATTAAAGCTTTGCAAAACCAAATTGTGCCGCCAACATTAAACCTATATAATCCATCAGAAGGAACAGAAGGCATTGATCTTGTTCCGTTGAAAGCAAAAGAACGCAAAATCAAAGCAACACTTTCAAATTCATTTGGATTTGGGGGAACAAACGCCAGCTTGATCTTTACAGAATTTAAGTAACTTATCACCCTGATTCTTGGTCGATCGACAAGAATTTATCATCCTGTGTATAAGTTTACGAATTGGATGACGAACCCATCTCTTTGTTCCATACGACTCCCTCTCACTTTATTACCCCGCACTTGATGCGGGACCCAGAGCGGGATTCACCAGACACAACCCGCCTGCCGTTTAGTTTATAACTGGATTCCGGATCAAGTCCGGGACGACGATACGTATAAGATCACCGGGGTATAATCATTCGTCATTAATCTTATGACAGCCCTCCAAACCTCGTCATTCTGGTGCTTGACACCAGGATCCAGGGCCGTAATCACCGGATACAACCCGCCTGCCGTTTAGATTATGACTGGATTCCGGATCAAGTCCGGAATGACAATTGAGAGGATCTGTCTTTGCATAGAAATCGTCGCCCCGCACTTGACACGGGGTCCAGATCATAGGTTACCGAGTTCGACGCGTCTGCCTTTTAGTTTATGATGACCCTATCTTATTTCGTCATTCTGGTGCTTGACACCAGAATCCAGCCCCATTCTTTACCAGGTTTCCCGTTAAAGTCGCCCAAAATCTGGACATATTGACACAAGTATGGTTAACCTCAGCCAATGGGTTTTTTCGCTTTGCTTCATAATTGCGTTAAAGTGCCTAAAAAATAGGCACGAAAAATCGCGAAAAATAATTTTTTTATTAAAAAAGTACCTACATGCGCATGGCTTAGGCAAAACAGGCCCAACCAATTAATGCGGGTTACAGGACAGTAATTATAATAACCAACTGAAATAACTGACTTATTTATCCATGCGTAAAACGCATACCATTTCCCGTTAATTTTATCCAGCCCCCCTTCATTGTCATCCCGGACTTGATCCGGGATCAAGTCATAATCTAAAAGCAGGCGAGTTGCATCCGGTGAATGCCGCCTTGGACCTTGGTGTCAAGCATCAGGGCGACGGTTTTATGCAAAGACAGACCCTCTTCATTGTCATTCCGGACTTGATCCGGAATCCACAGCGGTGCTTACCCCAGATACCTTGTCTGTCAGAGATACATGGATTCTGAACTAAATTCAGAATTGTGACAAAAATTGTTTCCGGTGAACATCGCTTTAATCCGGAATACATTAAGGTTAATGTCTTGGAAAGTCATATTTTAAAAGGATTTCTGTTTAAATTTTTGCAGACATAGGGTAGTCTTACTAAAGCAATAAAAACAAACACTAAGGGGCTAATGACTTTGCGGGATTGGAAAAAGACCTGGAAATTTTTGAAATATCACTTTGAACATGATATCAGTTTGCGTATTGCGACATTTCTTGTCGGGATTTTTCTTTATATTATTTTTGGGGTTGCAGGTTATTTTTTTAGTTCAGGCCCGTTAACAGAAGAATTAAATTTTGAAGTTCGTCGCGGGCGAACCCTTTCTGATATTTCCAGCAAGCTATATAAACAGGGTATTATCCGGTCGGAATCTTTATTTGAATACGGCGTTTATTTTCAAGGTCTTGAAGGGGATTTAAAAGCTGGGGATTATATTCTGTACCCAGGAATTACCCCAGCAGAAATCACCAATATGATTGTCAATGCCAAAGGGCGTTATTATAAAATTATGTTCCCAGAGGGACTGACAAATCATCAAATATTCTTGATTATGGAACAAGCACCGTTTTTAACAAAAGATGATTATATCGACCCCATGGAAGGAACGCTGTTCCCTGATACGTATACTGTTTCAAAGGGGACGCGGTATTCAACCTTGGTGCATGTGATGCAAAAGGAAATGAAAAAAATTCTGAAAGATCTTTGGAATAAAAGGAAGCCAGGTCTGCCGTTTGCATCCCCTTTCGAAGCATTGACTTTGGCTTCTATCGTAGAACGCGAAGCGTTACTGAAACGTGAATTGCCAATGATTGCAGGGGTTTATCTGAATCGCCTGAAAAAAGGCATGCGCTTGCAAGCCGACCCAACGGCAATTTATGGCCTTACAAACGGAACAGGGGTTATGGAACGGCGGTTAAGAGGTAAGGATATGCGCAGTGATAATATTTTTAATACCTATCGCATTAATGGTCTGCCTCCAACGCCTATTGCTGCCCCGTCCCAAGCCGCATTAGAAGCTGTTTTGGTTCACCCAGCTGAAACAGATGCTTTATTCTTTGTGGCCGATGGAAAAGGCGGGCATGTCTTTACCAAAGAATTCAAGGATCACAAAAAACATATCAAAGCATTGGTCAAAAAACTTCGGTCCAGAAAAGCTATTAAGAAGAACTAAGAAAGCCCCAGGTTTGGGGCTTTTTTTATGACATCAAATTCAAAATCTCACATCCGATAACCCAAAAGGCAAAGACAAAACCAAAGGCAATGGCAACAGGGTTTTGGGTGATTTTATAAAAGACTTTTGGATTTTGTTGATTTGATTTTATCAATAAATACAAAGGCAAGATTAAGGCAATCACAGCCAAGATCATGCCCGCAAAACTTAAGGCCCCAATAAAGATATCTTGATAATTTGTTGCAATAAAATAAGCCGGTAAAACAGCCAACAAAGTGCTGATAATATATTTCAGACGCGCAGGGGTTTTCGCAGGCCATTTAAGAATACTTTCCAAGGCGGTGCTTAAGCCAATACCAACACCGATAAAGGATGTTATGACGGCCAAGCTGATAATCGCCCAGAATAACAGGCGCAGGTTCCCCCAGGCAATAATATTGGACAGCGCTGTCATCAGCTCTGTTATATCAATACTGCTTGTTAACATTTTTGAATAAATTACAGGGTCATGTTTATATAGAACACCAAGAATACTGCCTGTCCAAAAAAGGTATATAAGGGCTGTCAGGGAACTTCCCCAAAAAAAGGCGCGCTTTAATTTAACTTTGTCCCTATTACAGTAATTTGTCAGTGTATGGAAAATAACCTGAAAGCCAAAGGCCGTGAACATAATGGGGGTTATCTTTGTCCAAGGTTTTAATTGATTGGTGGATTCTTCCCAAAGGGGCAGGTAGACAGGGTCCACATCCATCAGAAAAGCGCAGGATACAATAATCATGATGCCAACAAGGCCATAAAACAGAACCCGGTTAATTTGATCAATCCATTTTAAATGAAAGCATAGAATAATAAAATTAACAGAAAGATAAAGTTTATTAACAATGCCTTTGGACATATCAAAGCCAAATGATTGCAGAATTTTGTATGTAACGGAGGTACCCGCACTGAAATAGGCGGATAGTAAGGCATACATTAATAAAACAAGACTTATATTTCCGATTAATTGTGCCATATGGCCACTGAAATATTTCCCAAGATTTCCCAGCGGTAGGCCTTTGCCAACCCGTAGGTTTAATTCAAGGCTGACGATGGCTGAAAAATACATAACGCCCCACACGATGGCCATATACCAAAGTGTATTGATAATACCCAATTGACTTAGGGTGATGGGCAAGGCCAATGTTCCAACACCAATAGATGTGCCGGCAACCAAGCAAATAGATCCGATTAATTGTTTCATTTCAACATACCTTATGAATTTTGCTTAATTTATCATTTAATTTGAATTTTTGTAATAAGAATTTTTACGTGCAAGACGGTATGAAAAATATGTGAAATGTTTTAAGTAATTTATTTTTCATCTTCTACGGTTAACAGATGTTTTTTAAGGGAATTAACATTTTCGATGGCTTCGTGTAGGGCGTTACTTAAAGGACGAAGGGTTATTTCTTTGTCAGAATCAGAAATAAAGGTACGAACCCCCATATTTGTCAACGTATTCATTAAATAGCGCATGTATTGAATGACTTCTGATTGAAAGGCTAAGATCAGGGCAATATGGGCCCGCCATTTTTTATTTTTTCCGTAATCATGGTCAGCATATCCAGGGACATTTTCAATTCCTAAAGATGTCTTTCCAGAAATGGGGTCAGTCTTTTCCTTAAACATGCCTGCCTGTCTTAAAATTGATTCAACTTCGGTTTCTGTAAGATTGTCCCGGGCATTTTGAAAAATATAATAAAATTCAGGATCATCTTGACCACTGTTGCTGAAAAATTTTTGTAAGTCATACATGGCATTGGTCACGTCGTCTTCTATATTAACATTGGCATTGGCCTTGTCATTTTCTTTGTTTGAAAAATAAGGAAGGCTATCCCTAATTAGTTTTAAATCTTTAAAGACTTCTTCCAGTCTTGGATCTTTTTTTGCAATAGAGATATATCCTTTTTGGGCTGAAAAGGCATCAGATGTTTGTAAAATAAAAAGGGTAAAAAAAACGAAGCATAAATTCTTTAACATTGGACTCTCCTGTTCCAAATAACTTTGCCATAGAAAAAGGGGTGTTGCAAGATACACCTTACAAAACACCCATAATTACTTAGTCGCTGCAGCCCTTCAGTTTATTCATCTGCCTCAGGTGCCTTCTGAAGGTGTGTCAGTAAGAAGGGCATCAAGACCTTCTTCAATTCTATTAAGTTCTTCGGTTAAAGGGTCTTCTTCCAATATACCTTCTCCAGTCAGTTTTTCTAAACGTTCTGCAACACGAAAGTGAAAATTTTCTGGGTTTGAAACCATCCATTCAACCAGAGCGGTAATAGACCTTGGATGGTCTTTAAGGTTATCAAACACAGGCCCCCAAAAGACAAATCTTTCTTTTGTGCTTCTGACTACGCGGGCTATTTTGGGGTCTAAGGTTATGTCCGCTGGCCGATATCTTGCAAGCAACAAGTGTGGAGGGGTAAGTCTACGCCCAGCGGGATTTTCATCACGGAGTGCCCTGGCGGCGTGCCTTGATATTTCTGTTCTTAAGGCCCTTCTTTGTCTGTTTGCAGCGTCAAAGGCATCTTTATGCGCGGCCCGTCTTGCAGCTTTGGCTTGTCTATATCTGTTTAAAAGCGAAATTTCAGATTTTGTCTTTGTTTCTTCTACTTCAAAAGGGACAGAGGATCTGCGCGCGTTTCTTTCTTGACGGTTCCTTATTTTCCAGGGATCAGGCATTTTTAAAGTATCTGATATGGGCCTTCTTTTTTTACGGTTTTGTCGTAATGCCTTAACAGCCTTTGATTGACGACCTTTGAAAAAACGTTCTGCGGCAATTTTTTTATAGGACCCATTCCAGCGTGCCTCTTCATAGCTTTCTGCTGTCATGGCGCTACTCGGTTCTGGAAAAAGTAATACTGTGAATAAAAGTAAGAAAATTTTCATTTTTGCCTCCGCTATTAATATATTTCCCTGATCTAATCGTAGGGTCTAAAAGGCAAGGGGATCAAATATTTTATTTTTAGATGTATATTTTATGTTCACCTAGACAGAATATTGAAATAACTATATTATGAATCATTAAAAATTAATTATTTTTATATACTTCCTGATTATTCAACTTGTTTCCCCTGGATGATGGCGCAAACTATGGATAGAGGCTGCAAAGTGCGTCTATCCATCATAAGTTGTATTATTCATTTGTTGGTGTCCATTTCTTTGTCTATGAGAAAGTATTGAACATCAACAGTAGTTAGTTAGATATGGAAAAAACGGCTTTTGCGGCTTCTATTATTACCTAATGGCCGTTCAATTCCTTTAGCCTTAGTAACTTTATGTACGCATCGATCCCATAGGCTATAATAGTATTATAAGCATTTCTAATAGGTGATAGAGGTCTTAGGCTTAGGATTGCATCGTGGATTGATTTTTTTGAAATTGGATCAAGGGTTATTTTCATAAAATAAAGAAAACATGCAGGATCTGTTTCAATTCTTTTGAGATGATGAACATACAAATTAAATATTTCAATTGCGTAAATGCTTTTGCCGGAGCAGGCTTTTTCGGCAAAAATTGCTGAAAAAATAGGAAGGACCCCATCTTCATCAGGAATAAATAAAAGTTCTGGAATCTTTTTTACCAATAAACGGAATGTAGGAAAGTCTGCCATCTCATCATTGATAACTTTTGTCAAAGCTGTTTGCCCATCAAAATCTTTTTTCATCCTACCTTCATATGCTATTTCTGGCAGCATTACTAATAAATAGGGGGCTGCTGATTCGCCATCTCTGGCTAAATCCATTGCGGCGGGAAGGCTATCAATCCTTGGGAGTGGCGGCGGCATGGCTACGGTACTTTTTTCCAGGAAATCTTCAGGCTTTACATCTAAAGGAATGGCAACCCCATGAAGTCTTGCATGTATTGCCAGCCTTACATTATTAAGGTCATCGCTGCCTGCAGAAAATTTTTTCTCAATTAAGGGGCTGTCAACTTCTGCCGCTGCCCCAAAACAATCGTGTATGTTAATTAAAGTTAAACTAACAAACAAAAACGTTAATATCTTCATCTCAATAATCCTCTATACCTATATTATATATAGAAAATAGATATAGAGAATCAAGGGTATTAAGTTAAATCAATAAATAAAAAAGGGGCGCATCTTTATTCTTGCCACCCCTTTTTATAGTTATATTTTTTTCAAGATTGCCGGTAACGAATCAATCAAATATTTTATAATTTTCTTTCAACTGTAATGACTGTATGGGACTTGGGCCCTTTTGTATTGGCAAAGCCTTCTTCTAAAGATTCCATTAACTCAGGCAGGGCATCTAAAAAGTTTGATTCAAACGTGTCCATTTCAATGGTGATTGTTTTCGTTTCGCGTCCACAAATTAAATCTTCCATTGTGATATTTATTCTATGACGCCACATTTGTAATTTTTCAGGGTCTTGTTCGTATTTCCCTTTTCTGCGAATAACAGGGGCTTCATTACTGACATCAGCGGCTTCGTGATTAATTGTTACCAGCATAGTGGCCGGTTTTTTTGATTCTTCAACAAGATCATAACCATCTTGTTTTAAATTATTCTTAAGCCACGTATTGATTCCTGAATAAATATTGGAATCTATGTTGTAGATATTTTCGCTAACTTCTACAACTTTATCATTTGAACAATTTGGATGTGACAGATCTATATAATTTGCCATATCATAAGAACAAGAGCTTAATCCAAGTGTCAGAAAAAGAATTTTAACGGCTTTATACATGGTTTTTCCCTATTATTTTACGTTGCGCCAAACAGATCGATAAACAAAATACATTAACATGCTAAATACTATCAGATAAAGTATAACCTTTAAACCCATTTGTCGTCTGGCCTCAAGTTCTGGTGCTGATGCCCAAGATAAAAAGGTTACAACATCTTTTGACATTTGGTCTACAGTGGCGGGTGTTCCATCCACATAGGTTACCTGGCCATCAACCAATGGTGGCGGCATTGAAATTTGTCCGCCTTCAAAATAGGGGTTATATGACTTGCCTTCAAACAATGTGATATCTGTTGGGGCCGATCCATAGCCAGTCAATAAAGAATGAACATAGTTTGCCCCATCTTCGCGCCCTTTTATGATCAAAGACAAGTCAACAGGAAACGCGCCCCCATTGGATGCCCTTGCGGCCTGTTCATTTGGAAAAGGATTTGGAAAAGAATCCCCAGGTAAGGCAGGGCGATCAAACATTTCACCTTCGTCATTGGGGCCATCTTTAATGCTATAGTCTGCGGCAATAGCTTTGATTTCTTTATCATTGAATCCAAGGGCAGACAGTTCCCGGAACCGAATATGGCTTAGTTCATGACAGGCAGAACAAACTTCTTTATAAACCTGAAAACCCCGTTGCATGGCAGATCGATCAAAGGTGCCTAAAGGGGTTGCAAAAGACCAATGAGTTTGTTCTGGTGGCCGGGTGGTGGCATCCGCCAAACAAGGGGGGGATATAATAAGTATGAAAATTATAAAAAGCCGGATCATTTTTTGCGCCTATTGTGTTCTCGTTTACAATATTCTGAAATTGAACTGGGGACTGTTAAGGGGCGTTCTAGCCAGCCAACCACGGGTAATATGATTAAAAAGTGGGCAAAGTAGTACAATGTCGCCAACCGACCAATAATCAAATACCAGCCTTGTGGAGGCTTTTGCCCAATCCAACCAAGAATAAGGCAGTTCAAAATAAAGACCCAAAACAAGGGGCGAAACATGGGGCGGTAAGCGGCACTTTTTATTTTTGATCGGTCCAACCAAGGCAGGAAGAATAAAACAGAAACAGCACTAAACATACCAATAACACCCCCCAGTTTATCAGGGAAGGAGCGCAATATGGCGTAAAAAGGCAAGAAATACCATTCAGGGGCAATATGGGGTGGGGTAACAAGTGGATTTGCTGGGTTATAGTTAACAGCTTCCATGAAAAAATTAGGGGCAAAGAAAACAAAACCGGCAAATACCAAAAGATATATGGTCAGTCCATATAAATCTTTCACTGTGTAATAAGGATGAAACGGGATTTGGTCTTCGGATTTTTTAACTTCAACACCGGAAGGGTTGTTAGACCCAAATTGATGAAGGCAAATAAGGTGTATGGCAACAAAGGCGACAATTAAAAATGGCAATAGATAATGCAAAACAAAAAACCGATGGAGGGTAGGGGCATCTACATTAGGTCCCCCTAAAAGCCACTGAACGATGCTGTCTCCAAACACGGGAATGGCAGAAAACAGGTTGGTAATAACTTTGGCCCCCCAGAAACTCATTTGCCCCCAAGGTAAGACATATCCCATAAAGGCCGTGGCCATCATTAATAAAAGAATTAAAACGCCAACGATCCACAAAAGTTCACGCGGGGCTTTGTAAGACCCATAATACATACTTCGGAACATATGCAGGTAAACCAGAATGAAAAAGAAAGACGCCCCGTTAACATGAATATAACGGATAAGCCATCCATAATTAACGTCCCGCATAATGCGTTCGATACTATTAAAGGCATCGGCCGGATCAGGATTGTAATGCATGCCCAAGGTTATGCCGCTGATAATCATGATTAAAAGGGTTATCCCTGCCAATGACCCTCCATTCCAAAGCCAGTTCAGGTTTTTGGGGGTGGGGTATTCATCCAAAGAATGACGAATAAATGTAAACACAGGCAATCTTTTATCAATCCACTTTGAAACTGGATTGTCATATAAAGGGCGACTGGGGCGTTGTGGGTGTTTTTTCTTAGTCATCAGTTACCCCTATTTTTATAGTGTTGTCATCAACAAACCGATAAGGTGGTATGGGTAGGTTTGTTGGCGCTGGTCCATGACAAACACGGCCAGATGTATCATATTGTGATCCGTGACAAGGACAAAGCCATCCCCCACAGTCACCACGCGGGTCTGTTGGTTTCTGGCCTAAAGGAACGCATCCTAAATGTGTGCAAACCCCCACAACAACCAACCATTCAGGCCTTTGCACCCTGGCTTTATCCGTTTCGGGGTCAATAAGTTGTTTTAGCGGGGTTTTTTCCGCTTCTTCAATTTCTTTGGGTGTTCTATGCCGGACAAATATAGGGGTTCCTTGCCACAAAACTGTTTTGCCACTTCCCTCTGGGATTTCTGTTAAGTCAACCTCAATAGAGGCTTGGGCAAGTGTATCAGCCGCTGGGTTCATGGAATCCATGAACGGCCAGACAGCAGACAACGCCCCAACTGAGCCAACAGCCCCAGCGGTTAACTTTAAGAAATCACGTCGTGTGTGTAAATTTTTTTTATTCTTTTTTTCTGTCATTTTTTTATCAACTTAAATATTTATAGCATTATCATTTTCTTTTTTATAGGCTAAAATTCAATCATAAAAAATAAAAAAAACCGCTTGTAAGGACAAGCGGTGAGTCTAAGTCTTAGGGAGAGGATAATTAATAGGGGGTTAATGCCATAAGTTCTTCCTTTAGGCGGAGCTTTCGCACTTTCATATCACGGATATAGGCGCTATCTGGCATCGGTCGATTTTGTTCACGTTTAAGCAAACAATCCAGATAATCATGCTTTTCTTGTAGACTATATATACGTTCTCTTATCGACATTTAAACCCTCCATTAACTATCTATACATAAAATCTAACACAAGAAAAACAGGGTGGTTACAAAAAAATATCCAGTATTATCAGGGGCATAGACGTGTTTGTCGGTAACTTCATGATTTATATGAATAATATTTTTTTCATAAGATCGGAGCCCTTGATAAATCTAATTTTTTGCATTTCATTTTAAGAAAAATTAAGATATAGTTAATGTAATTATTAACAAATTATGGAGAGGTTACTTATGAAAGTTACAAAAAAATTACTTCTATTGACTGTTGGGGCGACCCTTTTATTTTCATCCACAGATGCAGCTGCACGTGGGATCAATTGTCGGAAAAACCCAGATGGGTGTGAAAGACAAATTGCAGGCTTGGTTAATGCGTTAAAAGCAGAACGGGCAAAAAATTCAGAGGCAGCTCCTGCTGAAGCGGCAGATGAAAATGTAGCACCCACTGAACTTGAACGTGAACTGACAAGCCTTCAACAACGCATAGAAAACACGAAAGAGGTTCTTAAGAATCAGGGTCTTGCAAAAGGCATGAAAAAAGTGCGCACTTACACGGCTCGCATCCAAAGTCGTGCAGAAGGTGCATTGGCAAATGCGGAAAAGGGTTCTACTGTATATAGCGAATTGGAAAGCGTAAGGGCGCGGGCGAAAAATGCACTTGATGTTCTGGATGGCCTAAAAGGTAGAAGAGTTAATAAAAAAGAAATTAAAGCCGCTCAGGCAAAGCTTAGCAAAATATTTGATCGCATGAGTACACGTGCATCCAAGGCACAAGGTGACGAGGGTGAAGAAGTTTTTGAATTCTAGGCTTTAGATCAAGAAATTAAAATATAGTAACCAGTCCATAAAGGGATTGTAGGGGTAGTAGTTTGCGTAAAATAGTTTTGACATCGTTGCTTTTGTTAACAGGGTGTCCTGGATCGTCTACTACCTCTTCATCTGCGACAGCAGCCCCGGGGGTGTACACCCCAGGTGGTTCTGCCGGCAGATACAATTCGGGTGGTTCTGGTTCTTATTCCCAAAGGCCAAATAGATCAGGATATGCCCAACCTATTTCTAGAGGCTATGATTCTGGATCAAGCTATCGTTCTGGAGCACCATCTTATGGTGAAGACTCAGCCTACCCAAAATATGATAGTCAACCTTTGCAACAGCAACCTATTTCAAGTCCATTAATAGAATCTTATGGTTCGGGCCGTCATTATAATCCGGGAATTTCTGACACCATTGGATCTTCTTTAACAGAAGACCAAAGGGAACGAATTGTGGAACAATCCCTTAATGTTGATATCCCTGTTCAATCAGAAAACGGTTGGACAACATCAAAAATCAGGTTAAGTGAAATTTCAAAACTTGATATGCACCAAAGAATGTTGGTGTTACTGCAAACTGTTAAAAATTTAGAGGCCCAAATACAGCAGCGGCAAGGCCCTGGGGCGCAACCCCAAAACCAACAGATGCAAATGCAATTGCAAAACATGCAACGGCAGATGGCCCAGTTGCAGCAGCAGGGGCAAATTGCCCAATCCCAGCTAAGTCGGGTAACCGAAATAATACAGGCAGCGCCAGGGGAAGACCCAATGGTTAAACTGCAGACAATCATGGCATTGTCCCAAAAAGATGGAACAAGCAATAATGGTGATGCATCGAATGGATCTGAAACGCTTTATAATAAATTATTAACAGAATTGGGTGTGACAGATCAAAGTGAAGCCTATCAGAAAATTACAGAGCTACAAAAGTCTGCGGAAGCTGCAACAAATGCTGGAATAGTAAAAAGAGAACTTGAAGATAAAATTGGATCGGTTGAAGAAGCGTTGGGGGCAACAGAAGACGATGACCTAACGATAATGATTCAAGAAAACAACAAAGAAAAATCTGAGGCACTTAAAAAGCGGGATGTCTTGCAAACAAAACTTGATGCTTTGAAAGAATTGCTACCAGAGGGTTTGAAAGAAGGTGAAATTGCAGAGGGGGTCAAAACCCTTGCAAAAGCATACGAAGGGAACCCTGAATCTGTTAAGGATGAAATATCACAAGATGAAGATGATGCTGATGTTTCGCAGGATGAAGAAAAGGAAGAAGGGGACGTTGTTGCTGACGATAAAACAGCACATTCAGAAGATACAACCATCCTTAATAAAATTCTTTCTATCTTTAAACAGCACCCGAAAGAAAAGATATATGCCATCGTTAAACGTTTGTATGATCGTTATATAGCTATGCAAAAAGCATTGGGGGAAATAACAGTTCCAGGTATTAAGACAACCCCAGAAAAATTGCAACATATTGCCGCCTTTTATAAGGAAGTAAAAACGGCTTTAGGCATTGAATCTGATGAAGGGGCAACCAGTTCCGCCTTGTCAGCAATAAATAAACTTAAAGAAAACGAAGTGAAACCTGCTGAAACTGTTGAAACAGGGCAGGTGAAAAAGACAGAAGAAACAAAACAAGGTGATACCAAGACAGAAGAAAAGCGATTTATTCCGGATAGGGAAAAGACTGCCGAACCTACAGAGACGGTTTCTGGTGAGGAAAAACGACAAGAAGAAACTCGTAAAAAACTGACGGAGATGTTGAAATCGCGGCAGGCCAAAATTAAGGCTGCAGCGGCAGAGAGAACAGCCGCAAAACCTTTGAAGCCAGCGGTAAAAGAACCTACAGAGACGGTTTCTGGTGAGGAAAAACGACAAGAAGAAACTCGTAAAA
>OJGZ01000135.1_pt1 | contig 34624 bp, 26 predicted proteins | sample 1595051 | NCBI WGS metagenome assembly OJGZ01 (sample SAMN05416800, study PRJEB24817) | seawater metagenome | isolation source: Sea water | place: Canada:Atlantic | collected 2013-07 | reverse complement strand
TCTACACTAGATCGCTCGTCGGCAGCGTCAGATGTGTATAAGAGACAGGGTAATCTGCTCTGTTTTTCAGAAAATCCAATTTAGAAATATCAATAATTTTTATGTTTTCAGCATGTTGGTTTTTAATGAATTCCAGATAACCTGCATTCAACTTTTGTAGATACGATGCTTGTATGCTCTGCTCGTACTTACGGCCTCGTTTTTTTATATTTTCCAACAAGCGGTCGGTGTTTTGGTATAGGTAAATATATTTATCTGGCTTGGGCACATCTTTGTGCATTACATGGAAGAGTTTTTTATACAGTGCGTATTCTTCCTCGGGCAAAGTGATGTCTGCAAAAATAAGGGATTTATTTACATCGTAATCTGCAATGACAGACTCCTTAAAAAGATCGAACTGGGTAATATCGTCTACCAATTGTTGGTAGCGGTCTGCCAAAAAAGACATTTCCAGTGGAAAGGCGTAACGTGAAGCGTCTTCGTAAAACTTTGGAAGGAAAGGGTTGTCCTTAAAACGTTCCAAAATTAGTTTTGCATTAAAATCATTTGCAATCTTGGTGGCCAAACTTGTTTTTCCGGCCCCGATGTTTCCTTCAATCGCTATATAATTGTATTGTGAAATATTATAATCCTTCATCGGGTTGCTAAGCCATTTGGACTGCTTTTGAAGCATACTTGAGTCTTCACTAGCCGCTAAAATTTTTATAATATTTTTTTGGGAAACCGGATGCACTAAGTGCGAATTGAGTTCGGCCAAAGGTTGCAAAACAAACTTTCGCTTTTGCATTTCGGGATGTGGAACGATTAGCTTTTCAGTCTCAATAATTAAATCGTCAATAAATATGATGTCAATATCTATAGGCCGCGAAGTATATGTTTTGGAAGCATTGCGCTTGCGCCCCATAGTTTTTTCAATTCTTAAAATTTGTTTTAGAACTGCGGTAGGTTTCAAATCGGTTTGTAGCCACACGGCACAATTCAAAAAAGAATCTCCATCAAAACCCATTGCCGGGGTTTCGTATACCGAAGAGATTTTCATGATGCTTCCCACCTCGTCAAAAAGCGCATTCACCGCACTCTGAAGATACTCAAAACGGTTGCCCATATTGCTGCCAAGCGAGAGATAAACGTTATGCAGAGGTTGCAATGGATTCAAATTTTAACATTTAAGACGAAATTAAGGAAAAGAAAAAGACTACCAAGTAAATTTGTGCGTAGATATAAATTTTACGGAAAGGCCGCTTTTTAACAGGTTGTTTCCAAAGGGATTATCACAAAATAAATTTTTAAATTTTTTATGAATAAAGCACTAAAAATAATAGGAATAATTATTGGAATTTTGGTTTTATTGCTGATTGCGGCACCATTCATTTTTAAAGGAAGTCTTGAAAAAATGCTGAAACGCACCATCAATGAAAATCTCAACGCCACAGTAACCTGGGAAGATCTCGACTTGAGTCTTTTCAGTAGTTTTCCTGATGCTTCACTTCAGTTGAATAATTTTAGTGTAATTAACAAAGCCCCTTTTGAGGGCGATACTTTAGCAAGCGGCAAGACGCTTTCACTAGATATGGGCATTATGCAACTTTTCAAAAAAAGTAATGAAGCAATAAAAGTGGATGAAGTAAAACTTGACGAAGCTTTTGTAAATATAAAAATTGATTCTCTTGGGAATGCAAATTATGACATTGCCATAAAAAACGATGCCCCCGCCACAACTGATGCGGAATCTAGTGGCGGATTTACTTTCGATCTGAAAAATTATGAAATAAAAGATTCACGCATCAATTACTTGGACGAGGCTACAAAAACCTACATAATACTTACGGAAGTACAGCATAAAGGAAGTGGTGATCTTTCACAGGAAATAAGCAATCTGGATACCGAAACCGAAGCACTTGCTTCATTTCGCCTTGACAGTACAGAATACCTAACCAGAAACAGGGTTTCGCTAAATGCAGTTTTTAAACTCGATCTCAAAAACCAAAAATATACTTTTTTAGAAAACGAAGCCAACATCAACGAGCTTCCACTTACGTTTGATGGCTATGTGAAAGTGAACGAAACAAATAACGAAGTCGATATCACCTTCAAAACACCTTCTTCAGATTTTAAAAACTTTCTGGCAGTTATCCCAGAAACATATGTGAAGCAAATAAATGATGTGAAGACCACTGGAAATTTCACCGTAAATGGTATGCTAAAAGGTATCGTTGACAGTACGCACATCCCGATGATGGACATAAAAATAGCGAGTGAAAATGCTTCCTTTAAATATCCCGATCTTCCCAAAACGGTTGACAACATCACGATTGACGCGCAGTTGGTAAACGAAACTGGGTTATTAAAAGATACCTTCCTAAATATTCCAAAGTTGACATTTAGGATTGATAACGAACCCTTCCGCATTAGTGGAAGCATCAAGCAAATAACCGAAAATCCATTGGTGAACTTGGAAATGCAGGGCACACTCAATCTGGCAAATATTGAAAAAGTACTGCCTGTAGAAATGGAACAAAAACTCAGCGGTATTTTTAAGGCAGATGTTATCGCTAATTTTGATATGGAATCGGTTGAAAAAGAACGTTATGATAGGATTGACGCCCGCGGAACTGCCAGTCTTATCAATTTTAATTACGATGCAGGTTTTAAGAGCGAATTGAAAGTTGCCAATGCCAATCTCGCAATGCAGCCGGGCACTATCACACTAAAAGAACTGAATGCCAATACGGGGCAAACCGATATTCGGGCCTCGGGAAACATTCAAAATCTTATTCCATTTTTGATGAGCAAACAGGATTTGAAAGGTAGGTTTGCTGTGCAGTCAAATACCTTTAATGTAAACGATTTTATGGCTGTGGAAAATACTTCTTCTGAAAATAATTCCGAAGAAAAAAGGAGTAATTCCCAAAACACATCTTCTTCCGAAGGGGTCAAAATTCCAGATTTTTTGAATGCTACGTTAGACTTTAACGCAAGTATAGTAATATATGACAATTTAGAACTGAAAAATGCAAAGGGAACCGCCGCTATTGCGAATGAAATAATTACCATCAGCAATTTCACCTCTGATATTTTTGGCGGAAATATTGCGCTATCCGGAAACGTTTCAACCAAGAATGAAACTCCCACTTTTGCAATGAACCTGGATTTAAGTAAAATCGATATTGATCAATCATTCAAGCAATTGGAAATGTTTCAGTTTTTGGTACCGATTGCAAAGGCGCTGCAGGGAAATTTAAACACTAAATTTGAATTTACCGGCCAGCTCACAAGTGATCTTTCGCCAAAACTTTCCACGCTTGCCGGAACTGCTTTGGCACAAATTATTACTGCCGAAGTGGATCCGCAACAAGCTCCTCTGTTGGCCGCCTTGGGCAACAAAGTTTCATTTTTGAATCTGGATAGATTGAGTTTAAGGGACGTGAGCACCAACTTTTTTTTTAACAACGGTAAAATTGAGGTAAAACCTTTTGATTTTGATATAAAAGGAATCAATGTTGCCGTTGCCGGAACACACGGCTTGGACAAAACTATTGATTACAATGTAACTATGGATGTACCTGCGAAATATTTGGGGAGTGAGGTTACAAAATTGCTTCAAAATTTAAATGAGCAGGAAGCTGACGCAATGAGCGTGGCACTACCAATTGGTTTGAAAGGAACTTTTACCAATCCACAAGTTTCCTTAAATGCAGAAACGGCAATTAACACGTTGACCAAACAAATTTTAGCGAAGCAAAAAGACAAATTGATAAAGCAAGGAACTGGGATTCTGGAAGATATTTTGGTGGGCGGAACCAAGCAGGACTCCACTAAAACGAATACCAATAATAATCAACAACAAACTACGCAACAACAAAATACAAAAATCATAAGGGATGTGTTAGGTGGAATTTTGGGTGGAAAGAAAAAGAAAACCGATACTACACAAACAGGAAGTTAATTTACCGTTATGGACACTACATATCCTTCGTTTCCCCGAATATTGAAAACGGTTTGATCTTCAAACAGTAGGTATTGGCCTTTTATACCTTTCAGAACCCCTTCAAAGAAAGGATTCTTTTCGAGGTTAAGTGATTTTGGTTTTTCGGGATATTTCAATACCGGGAACTGCAGATTTGTTTCGGCATTGTTTTCCAAATAATATTCGGCAGCTTCGGCAGGAATAAATTGTTTCAGTCTGTTTCGCCATTCCACTAAATTTTCATCGGTCACATCATTTTTCAACATGCTTCTCCAGTTTGTCTTATCGCTCACGTGGTCTTTCAAAGCTACTTCGGTAATTCCCGCCAAATAACGATTGGGAACCTCAACAATTTCAATAGCCTCATGTGCGCCTTGGTCTATCCAACGGGTAGGAATCTGGCTTTTGCGCGTTACTCCTACTTTTACGCTACTGCTATTGGCAAGGTACACTACGTGGGGCTGCAGTTGCACTCGCTTTTCAAATTCTAAGTCACGATCTTCAATATTAAGATGTGCCTTACTTTTTTCGGGACTAATTACCCAATCTGCTGCTTGTGGAATTTCATAAAAACAGTCATAACAATAACCCTGACGATAAATTTTCTTTTGAAGGCCACAATTTAGGCATTGATAGCGGAGAAAATTGATAGAAACTTTTTTATCCAGCAATTGGTTCATGTGCAAAAAATCGTTTGCAAAAACAAGATAGTATTGAATGGGCGAACCGTTTTCAGTCTGCATTTTGGTAAGTACTCCTTCGTAATTCATTTATTCAAAAATATTTAGGCGATAATTTTTCTGAAGAAACACTGTGGAAACATCACTTCAAAAAAGCGGAAATCGTAATTATAAAATCGTTATTTTTATAGCATAAAGATAGCAGAAAAACATGCCAATCCCCATTGTAAATTCCATTGCTTCTTGGTTCCTAAAAAAAAGATTTCATCAAATAGACCTTTTTTTAAAGTATCCTATTGAAGTCCAGGAAGAATTACTTTTCAATTTACTTCAGAAAGCAAAGCATACAGAAATTGGCCGGGAGTATGATTTTTCATCAATAAAAACTTATCGCGAATTTTCTGAAAGAGTACCCGTTACCACATATGAAGAAAACGAAGCCAGAATTGAACGCGCCAGATGCGGTGAAAGCAATATTTTCTGGCCCACGCCCATAAAATGGTTCGCAAAATCCAGTGGCACAACCAACGCCAAGAGTAAGTTTATACCGGTAACCAGCGATTCGTTGGAAAATTGCCACTACGCAGCAAGTAAGGATTTGCTATGTATGTACCTCAACAACAACCCAAATGCGCAATTATTTTTGGGAAAAAGCCTTCGCCTGGGGGGCAGCAAGCAGTTGTATCAAGAAAACGGAACCGTATTCGGAGATCTTTCCGCAATTTTGATTGACAACATGCCTTTTTGGGCAGAGTTCAGCAGTACACCCAGCAACGAAGTTTCATTAATGGGCGATTGGGAAACTAAGATGCAGGCAATTGTAAATGAAACCATTAAAGAAAATGTAACCAGTTTAGCGGGAGTGCCTTCATGGATGCTGGTTTTGCTGAATCAAGTGATGGAGACCACGGGAAGAAATAATCTTTTTGAAGTTTGGCCAAACTTGGAAGTTTATTTTCACGGAGGTGTAAATTTTGATCCTTACATAGACCAATACAACAAGTTATTACCAAAAAATGATTTTAGATATTACGAAATTTACAATGCTTCCGAAGGTTTCTTTGCAATCCAAGATAGAAACGAAAACAAGGAATTGCTATTGATGCTTGACTACGGAATATTTTATGAATTTATTCCGATGGATAATTACGGCACCTCTGAAGAAAGGGTGATTCCTTTGAGCGAAGTGGAGGAAGGTAAAAATTACGCCATTGTAATCACTACAAATGCTGGGCTTTGGCGATACAAAATTGGTGATACTGTACGCTTTACCTCGACAGATCCGTACCGCATAAAGGTTACTGGCCGAACAAAACACCATATAAATGTTTTTGGTGAAGAGTTAATTATTGAAAACGCCGAAACAGCATTGCGAAAGGTTTCACAACTCACAAATGCTGAAATTGTGGATTATACAGCCGCACCAATTTTTATGAATGGAAAAGAAAAAGGGGCGCACGAGTGGATAATCGAATTTAAATCACCGCCCGACGACCTTAATTCATTTACCAAACTTTTGGACACTGCTTTACAGGAAGTAAATAGCGACTATGAAGCCAAACGCTTCAATAACACTACGCTTAACGCCCCGACAATCCATCACGCTCGCGAACGTCTTTTTTATGATTGGTTAAAAGAAAAAAACAAACTCGGCGGACAGCACAAAGTGCCACGGCTTTCAAATACACGCGATTATTTGGAGGAACTTTTACGTTTAAACAATACTTTTTAGCTTCCTTTTTAAAAATACCAACACTTGTAAAATGTTGTAAATCGGGCATTTTAAACACTTTATCGACTGCTTTTTTCAAAAGTTGTATTTCAACGAGTTTACAAGTAAGTTCAACTAAAACTTTTGTGTGCGCTTTACTTCCAATGTACTTTTGACATATCAAAATCATTGATATTTCAAAATGAAACAAGTTTTATACATAGTTTGCTTTTTGGTTTTTACCGTTTTGTTTTCATCTTGCGCGTCTACAAACGCAGCAAAAAATGATGGAGAAGTAGCCGGTTATAATTTAAGAAGCAAAAAAGAGCAGATGCACAATAAAATTCTTCACACTAAGAATAAGTCTTTGCTTGCCACTCCCTAAGAATCGTCTTAGTACAACATACAAAAACCTCGGAACTTTCCGAGGTTTTTCTTTTATAAAACTGTATGATATTTTAAGAAACAGCCTTCAGTTTTTTGATAGTTGATTTACTGAGCTTTTCTTCAGCATATTCTTTTGTCACGTGAAGTTTTGTTTCGTCAGTTCCGGGCAGATCGTACATTGCATCTGTTAAAACAGCCTCGCAAAGCGAGCGGAGGCCACGTGCGCCAAGTTTGTATTCAATTGCTTGCTCGACAATAAAGTCTAAAGCTTCTTCCGTAATTACAAAATCAATTCCGTCCATTTCAAACAGTTTTTTGTACTGTTTTATAATGGCGTTTTTGGGTTCGGTAAGAATTGCTCGCAACGTTTCCTTATCCAATGGGTTCATATAAGTCAAGACTGGAAGACGACCGATTATTTCGGGAATCAGTCCGAAATCCTTTAGATCCTTCGGAATAATATAGCGAAGCATATTATCTTTTTCCATCTGATTTTCCTTTACCGAAGCTGAAAAACCAACTGCCTGCATATTCAATCTTTTTGAAATATGACGCTCAATACCATCAAAGGCACCACCAGCGATAAAAAGAATATTCTCCGTATTTACTTCAATGAATTTTTGGTCGGGATGTTTTCTTCCTCCTTTCGGTGGAACGTTAACTGTGGTTCCTTCCAAAAGTTTCAACAAGGCTTGCTGCACCCCTTCGCCACTCACATCGCGTGTTATGGATGGATTGTCACTCTTGCGAGCTATTTTATCTATTTCGTCAATAAATACAATTCCGTTTTCGGCTTTTTCGAGGTTGTAATCTGCAGCTTGAAGTAAACGCGTCAAAATACTTTCCACGTCCTCGCCCACGTAACCAGCTTCAGTTAAAACCGTAGCGTCAACAATGGCCAAGGGAACGTTCAACATTCGGGCAATGGTTTTTGCGATCAAGGTTTTCCCGGTTCCGGTTTGCCCGACAATGATGATATTACTTTTCTGTATTTCAATATCGTCATCGCTCTTTGGCTGTAGCAATCGTTTGTAGTGATTGTAAACAGCAACCGACATCACTTTTTTAGTATGCTCCTGCCCTATTACGTATTCATCCAAAAAGGCATTGATAAGCTTTGGTTTTTTCAGCATTAAATCCTTGGAAATATCTGTATTTCCAGAATGCAAAGCCTCTTCAACCACAATTCCGTGAGCCTGTTCAATACAACGGTCGCAAATGTGTGCATCCAAACCTGCAATGAGCAAATTGGTTTCCGACTTTTTACGGCCACAAAAGGAACATTCTAAATCTTCTTTCGACATATTATCTTTTTTCAAAAAAATCTATTTTTTAGCTTCGTGTCAATATTTCATCAATCATTCCGTATTCCAAAGCTTTATCGGCTTTCATCCAATAATCGCGATCGCTGTCCTCATAAACTTTTTCATAGGTTTGGCCAGAGTGATTTGCGATTATTCTATAAAGTTCTTCTTTTAAGGTGATTATTTCGCGGGCGGTAATTTCAATATCACTCGCTTGTCCCTGTGCGCCTCCCAATGGTTGGTGAATCATTACTCGGGAGTGTGTTAGGCCGCTGCGCTTTCCTTTTTCTCCTGCACAAAGCAAAACCGCAGCCATTGATGCCGCCATTCCGGTACAGATTGTTGCCACGTCTGGCTTAATGAATTGCATGGTATCATAGATTCCCAAGCCTGCGTAAACGCTTCCACCGGGTGAGTTGATGTAAATTTGAATATCGCGAGCGGCATCTGTACTTGCCAAAAACAATAATTGGGCCTGTACAATATTTGCCACTTGGTCGTTGATTCCGGTACCAAGGAAAATAATGCGGTCCATCATCAAACGTGAAAAAACGTCCATCGCCACGGCGTTCATTTGGCGTTCTTCAATAATATTTGGGGTCAAGTTCGTGGGGTACATACTACTTATAATTTTGTCGTAGTACATGTTGTTGATGCCTTGATCTTTTATAGCAAAGTTTCTGAATTCGTTACTGTAGTTCATAAATATTCTATTCCTATTTTTAAATACTAAAAATTATGAGACTCCTGCCTTCGCAGGAAATTAAAAAGGCGTTAAATTAAACAATTCAACGCCTAAAGATAACTATTTCTTCGCTGAATTAGGCGTAGGCTTCCTTAATGAATTTATCGTAAGTAATCTCCTTTGTCTTTAGTTTTGCGTTTTCCTTAAAGAAATTAAGCAATTTATTAGTGTTCAATTGCTCACTTAAACGCTCAACTTCTTCTTTGTTTGAAAGAATTCGTGCAGCGATTGACTCTAATTCCTCTTCTGTGGAATTGGTTTGGCCAAATTGTGCCATCTGTGCTTTTATCATATTTTTTGAATAGTCTTTCAACTCTTCAAAAGTTACCTGCAGGTTATTTTCCGCACGAAGTTTTCCTTCGATCAATTGGTAGCGTAGTCCCTTTTCGCTTCTTTCGTATTCAGCTTTTGCATCTTCTTCGGAAAGTCTCTTTTCGCCGGTCATAGCTATCCAGCGTTGCAAGAATTCTTTAGGAAGGTCAAATTTTGTGTTCTCAATTAATGAATCAACCACATCATTCAAAAGTTTTTGGTCGCTTTGCTGTGCAAATTGCCCTTCGGCATCTTCCTTTATTTTTGCTTTCAATTCTTCTTCTGAAGTAACTACTGCTTCACCAAATAGTTTGTCGAACAATTCCTGGTTCAGCTCTGCCATTTCGCGTTTGTTTACTTCTTCAATTTTGAAGGAAACCTCAATATCCAAACCGTGGGCATCATCGTGAGAAACACCTAAATATTTTTGGTTGTCGTGGTCATCGGCAAACATTCCTTTTGTTTTTAAAGTAACCGTGTCGCCAACTTTTGCCCCAATTAGGCTATCCAATTGCTTTTTACCAGCAATCTCCTCTGTGGAAAGGGTTGTTTTCTTCTCTATTTCTTTTTCATTTGAAGTAAAAGTTCCGGTAATTTCATCACCTTTTTCCACTTCTTTTTTGGAAATCAACTTGCCGTATTGCTTGCGGATGGTCTTTACTTGGTTGTTCAGCATTTCATCATCTGCGATGATTTTGTAGTGAACCACCTCATTGCCTTTTACGTCAACGTCGAATTTTGGCGCAAGGCCCAATTCAAATTCAAAGGAATAATCATCTGCATCCCAATTTATTTCTGCTTCATTCTTCGGAAGTGGGTTTCCTAGTACGTCCAGTTTTTCTTCGTTAAGAAATTTGTGGAGTGCATCTTGCAAAAGCTTGTTTACTTCTTCTACCAAAACCGCTTTTCCGTATTGCTTTTTTACCATTCCCAAAGGCACGTGTCCTTTTCGGAACCCGGGGATATTGGCGTTTTTACGATAATCGTTCAGCACTTTTTCAACTTTGCCTGAATAATCGTCTTTTGAAACCTCTACCGTAAGTACAGCGTTCAGTTTATCAATGTCTTTTTTTGTAATGTTCATTTTTTCTCTTCTGAATTTCGGGTTGCAAAAGTACGGCTTTTTGCATAACCCAACAAACATTTACAAACTGTTGTTCAGCAATTTGCTAATCTTCTTTAATAAGTGAAAAAAGTATGGATTGAAAAAGCGAAAGCAACAAACTGAAAAGAAGCGCCCACCAAATTGTAGAGACCGCAAATCCCCCTACGAAATAATCAGCAATGAGGATAATAATGGCATTGATAATAAGCAGAAAAAGTCCAAAAGTTACAATGGTTATTGGCAGGGTCAATAATACCAAAATAGGCTTGACTATGAGTCTCAATAAAGCAATTACAATAGCGACTATAATAGCTGAACCATATCCTTCAACAGCTACGCCAGGCAAAATTTTTGACAATACCACAACTGCGAGGGCCGTAAGCAATAATTTAATGATTAGTTTCAAGTTTGTGAGGTTTAAGTTGAATTTAAAGATAAAAAAAACCGCCCATACTAGGCGGTTTTTCTATAAAGCACATATTTAATATTAATTATTTGTAACTGTAATAGTTGCATAGTTACCAATGTGCACCTTAGGAATAGTTGCATCATAGGTATCATTAATTGCTTGAATAATCAAGTTTGCAGTATAAGCATACCCTCGTGGAGTTGGGTGAACGCCGTCCAAAGAAAACGCCCCGCCTGTTACAAACTGTGAAGTAAGCACGCCACCATCATAAACAACACCTCCATTTGCAACTCTCGCCAAAGCAGCCTTTGCATCAACGAAAGCCAATCCTTTGGCTCCGGCAAGGGCTTGGATAGTGGCATTGTACGCAGTGCTTGCTGCAGTGATGCGTGCTTGTTCAGAAACCGCTAAAACATATTGGTCTGTTAAAGGAATTGAAACTCCAATAACACCTTGTGGATTGTTTGGGTCTGGAGTTGTACCCAATACCGATGAAGCAGTCAAAACAATAAGATCATCAGACTTTACTTGACGTAATTGGCCCAACAATGCTGCTAACTGAGGCGGAAGACTAAACGGCGCCCCCTGCAAAATAGTCGTTAAATCGGTAAGATCATCGTCTGTCATAATTGGGAAATTTTGTCCCGCAGAGAAATTGATCATACGCAGTGCAGCTTCTTCAGGGGTAATTACTCCCATAGCCGCCAAACCTGGCAATATTTGTGTATTATATGCTGCAAATTGTGCATTCAATTGCGCCGCAGTTGCAGCATCCAACGGAATCGCATTAGTTGGAACAGTAGTGAAGTAAGGTATAGATGTTACTTCAGGAATATTCACCAAAACACCTTTTGCACCGCTTGCAGTTAAAGCATCTACTTGCTGGCTATAAACAGAGGCAAAAACGTTAGGATCTGTAATGTCGTTGCCACCATAGGTTGAAGGGTCAAAATTCCCAGTTTGATCAACTCCAGCTCCTCCGGATGTCGCATAACTTAAAATGTCGTTATTACCAATCCAAAGACTGAAAAAGGTTGGGTTCTGCGCAGCGGCATCACCAATTACAGTTGCGCTTTCGCTACTTGCAAAACGGGCAAAATAAGGGTTCGCCGCACCAGTTGGCACTCCAGCTACATTACCATAACCTGGAGCAACTAAATGAAAACTTTTTGCACCGGGAACACCCATATTGTTAAAAGACCCACTTAATTTATTTGAAATATCAGTAGTGGGAGTTCCTTCCAATCGAACTGGGCCTGGATTGCCATTTGCATCAACGGCAAGGACGAATCTGTTTTCAGCAATTTGTGTACCACCCAATAATAAACCCCCTATATTGTCATTCATCAACGGCTGCATAAATTCACCTCCGCCAGTAAACATAAACTGCTCCGCCATAATGTTCGGATAGCTATTTTCCTGCCCTGTAATGTATAGAGCCCCATCAGCATAACCAGCTGTCAAGGAATTTCCAACGGAAACATATTTTGAAAGATTTGCCGTTCCGCTGCTGTAAAAACCATCGTCAGTTACAGGGCTATCAAATTCTGGTTCGCAGCTTACAAAGCCAACAGCCAAGACCGCGAATGTATATTTAAGTATATTTTTCATCTTTAAGATTTTTTTTCGATTATAATTTATAAGTAAGCCCCAATCCTGGAACAAAAACATTGGTTTTATAGGTTCCCTTAAATGGAACCGCTACACCGTTCTCGAAGTAATAATTATATGAAGCATCCACCTCCTTAAAGTGTGAATAAAGGAAAGAAGCATCTATTTGAAGGTGCTCGCCAAGATTTACTGTAAGACCGGCGGTAAAGTTATTACTATCGTTACGAGGTGTTTCAGGAGCGAAATAGCCTTCGCGAACAGGCGATTCATCAAAGTAATAACCAGCTCTCAATGTGAACATTTTGGTAGCGTCATATTGCATCCCAAAACGATATATGGAAGAGTTCTTATAATTACGTGCATTTTTTGAATCTGGAATAGCTTCGTTTGCAAAATCGATATCCAAAGAATTGTAAACATCCCAAAAAGTTCTATTGTAATCAAAAGCGAAGGTCCAACTTTCGCAGAAATCGTAGGACATACCCACGGTCATTTCAGCTGGCATTGGCAAAGAGGCCTTGATAGAAGTATTTTCAAAAGGCGTTAAAGGAGAGTTTGGAATATTTTCAAACTCGGCAGTACCATCTTCAGCATCCAGGATAATTTCTGAACGATACGTGGCACCTATGTGAAGATCATCCGTAAGATTAACCATTGTACTGGCTACCCATCCCCAGCTACTTACTCCAGAAGCATCAATAGTTACATTTGCACGATTTCCATCAAGATCGGTAAGGGTACGGTTTAGGTTTCTGTTAAAGTTAACGGAACCGGTAACATAAATTGGACCACCGCCAAAACTCAATTTGTCGTTAATTTTGAAAGAAACTGTTGGCTGTATATAGATTGCCTGTAAATCAATATTATTTACAAGGTGCGATCCCGCCCAATCGTCTTCATATTCTACAGAACTTCCGTAGGGAGTGTAAACGCCAAGACCAAAAGCCAACCAATCTGTTGCTTGGTATGACGCATATAAATAAAGTGGAGTCCCTACGGGACTATCGGTCCGCGCATTTGCACCAGTTTCGGCGTCTTGATAGGCAATGTTTGAAAACACACCGTGCACACCTGCTGAGATACTGAATTTATCTTCCAGATAAACCAATGCTGCGGGGTTAAAAAACACCGATTCGCTACTGTTTACAACCGCAACGCCCGTGTGCCCCATCGCGAGGGCTTTATTGCCCTGCAAACTTACGCGGTAACCGCCCGCATAAGTAACCGCACTTGCTAGCGCAAAAACGGCAAGTAGTAATACTTTCTTCATAATTGTTTATTTCTTTAGAGTTAATTCTTAGTTTTAAATTAGTAAGGAATTATTTATAAGGTATTTATTATGCACGCATAAGAAACCTTCTTACAATATTATAAAAAATTCATAACATTATCATAAAATTCGTCGGGATTTTCTGCGTGCAACCAATGGCCGGCGTTTGATATTGTAATTATTTTTGCTTTCGGAAAATGCTTTTTAATCAAAATCTCGTCTATCGGTTCTATGTAGCCACTTTTCTCACCTCCTAAAAAAAGCGTATCGCCTTCAAAAACAGTTTCATTGGCAAGCGCAACCCCCACTTCTTCAATTTTTTCTGAAAGAACGGATAAATTTATGCGAAGCGCCAGTTCGTTTTTATTTTTTCGGTATAGATTTTTAAGAAGAAACAGTCGTGTACCTTCGTCTTTTATATATTCCGAAAGGACATCCTCTGCTTCGCCGCGTGATTTTATTTGTGAAAAATTCAATGACGAAAGCGCTTTCAAAATATCTTGATGGTGTGACGGATAAGACTTTGGACCAATATCTGCAACAACCAGTTTCGAAACCATTTCGGGATAGGTTACTGCAAACTGCATTGCAACTTTTCCACCCATGGAATGACCGAGTAGAATTATTTCTTTTAAACTGTGCTCTTCGCAATAATTTTTCAAATCTTCCGACATTAATTCATACGAAAATTCATCGCTGTGAAAACTTCGCCCGTGGTTGCGCTGGTCCAAAAGATGAACCTCATAACCGGCTTCTGCCCAGCGAGTGCCGAGGGTTTTCCAGTTATCGCTCATACCGAGGAAACCGTGAAGGATTACGAAAGGTTTGCCGGAACCTAATATTTGAGAGTGAAGAGTCATTAATTAAGTTTTTTTAAATATTCTGAAATCACCTTTTCCAACCCATCATAAAGCGCCTCGCAAATAAGCGCATGCCCAATGCTCACTTCCAAAAGATTTGGAATGTTTTGCTTAAAAAAAGCAATGTTTTCCAATGAAAGGTCGTGCCCGGCGTTGAGGCCCAAACCTAATTTATTTGCGAGAATTGCGCACTCTGTATAAGGTTTTACGGCTTCTTTGTTTGCCAAGGAATATTGTTTTGCGAATTCTTCGGTGTAAAGTTCAACTCTATCGGTTCCCGTTTCGGCGGCGCCCTCGATCATTTTTAAGGTTGGATCTACGAAAATTGAAGTGCGGATTCCATTTCGCTTAAATTCAGAAATTATTTCCTTTAAGTAATCTCTGTGCTTCACGGTATCCCAGCCTGCGTTGGAAGTGATTGCATCGACAGCGTCGGGAACCAAGGTTACTTGTGTAGGTTTTATTTCCAAAACCATCTTTGTGAAATTATCCATCGGATTCCCCTCAATATTATATTCCGTGGAAACGATTGATTTTAAATCATACGCATCTTGATACCTAATGTGGCGTTCGTCGGGCCTTGGATGGATTGTGATTCCCTGTGCTCCGAAATTTTCCACATCTTTTGCAACCTGCAACAAATCAGGGGCGTTACCGCCGCGTGCATTGCGCAGTGTGGCGATTTTGTTTATGTTTACGCTAAGTTTTGTCATTTCTTTGTGTTATAATTAACAAAAATACAAACCTTCCAAACGCTAATGAACCTTTATTTTAAGTAATTTGCGTTAAAAATAATTTGCAATGGAAACTAGGAATTATATCATAAACGATATTGAACCTTTTGACATTTCTTCTAATGTAAAAGATGTGCAAGTGGTATTCAACCAGCTCACCTATTCACATGTGCCTGTTAAAAAGGACGGTCATTTAATTGGTTGTGTTTCTGAAAATGATGCGTACTGTTTTGACAATACCAAAACACTTAATGATTTTCAATATGCCTTAGAGCCCTTTCACGTGCTTGAAGATACGAATTGGTTAGACATCCTGGAAGCTTTTGCACTCCACAACAGCAATATTATGCCTGTTTTGGGTGCTGAAAACAAGTATTTGGGATATTATGAATTAGGTGATATTATGAGCCTTTTTAACAATACTCCCTTTTTGAACGAAACCGGTGGAATTATTGTGGTTGAGAAGGAAATCCAAGATTATTCTTTCAGTGAAATCTGCCAAATTGTAGAATCTAACGGAACGAGGATTTTTGGAGTATTTATTTCAAATATTCAAAATGACACTGTACAGATTACCTTAAAAGTGGGCCACACCGCTATGAACAGTATTGTTCAAACGTTTAGAAGGTATAATTATAACGTAATAAGTCATCACGAAGAAGATAAATTTTTGGAGGATTTAAAGGAACGTTCCGATTATCTGGACAAATACCTTAATATATAAAAGTAGTCGTCAGTAGAAAGTAAAAATAAACGTATCCATAGCATCAAGATTATTTAAATGAAAATAGGCATCTACGGACAATTTTATCACGAAAATTCTGAAATTTATATTCAGATGTTGCTCGATGCGCTTCAGAAGAGAGAGGCCGAAGTTGTTATTGAGGAAAACTTTTTGGGCATCATCAATCAAAATCAAGATATCACCAAAAATTTTTCTGCCTTTTCCACCTTTACCAAGTTAGACGCTAGTTTTGACCTTTTTTTTAGCATTGGTGGAGATGGAACCATATTGAAAGCCGTAACCTTCGTAGGTGATTTAGGCATACCGATCGTGGGTATCAATACGGGCAGATTAGGGTTTTTGGCCACCATTCAAAAAGAGGAAATGACCGAAAGCCTGAACCAGATTTTGGAGGGCGAATATTCCATTTCTGAAAGAAGCTTGCTTACGGTTGAAACTTTCCCAAAGAGCGAAGAAATTCAACCATTAAATTTCGCATTAAATGAAGTAGCCGTAAACCGAAGAAATACAACCTCCATGATAAAGGTGGAGACATTGGTTAACGACAAATACCTTACCTCTTATTGGTCTGATGGTCTAATTGTAGCAACACCCACTGGCTCAACTGGATATTCCTTAAGTTGCGGCGGCCCAGTAATAGACCCCGATGCAAATAATTTTGTACTTACTCCTATTGCCCCTCATAATCTAAACGCGCGACCTTTGGTTATTCCAGATTCCAGCACCATTTCATTAAAAGTTTCGGGGCGGGAAAACACTTTTTTGGTCTCCATGGACTCCCGTATTGCAACGCTAGAAAACGAAACTGAGATCATCATTAAAAAAGCTCCTTTTACCATTAAATTGCTTCAGTTACACGATGACAGTTTTATAAAAACACTTCGTAAAAAACTTTTGTGGGGCGAAGACAAGCGGAACTAAACAATAAAATCCATCAAAATTTGTTAATCAACTGAGACAAATTGGCTTCCCACAATGTCAAGCCAAGTTTATTGTTATATTTGCAAACTTTTAAAGTATATGAAGTATTTCGCGACTGTATTTTTAATACTCTCAACGGCATTCTATGCACATTCCCAAACCTATGAAATAGGTGGAATGATTGGAGGCGCAAATTATATTGGTGATGTTGGGAAAACCAATTTCATAAACCCAAACAGCTTTGCTGTGGGCGGTATTTTTAAATGGAACCGCAGCGCAAGACACGCTTTTAGGGGCTCGGTATTGATTGCAAATATAAAAGGAGACGATTCCAAAAGTCCAAACAGTCGTAGAAAACAACGCGGTTATTCATTTGAAAACACAGTAAAAGAACTCTCCATAGGGATTGAATACACCTTTTGGGATTTTGACGTTCATTCCCAAAAAGCTATTTCATCCCCTTATTTATATACCGGTCTCACAGGTTTTAGTTATACCGCTTTGCGCAAACGAGCAAATGGTGATATAGTAGAATATGATAATGCAATGAGCGTTGCAATACCCATGGTTGTAGGTTTTAAAGCCAATATGGGCCAAAATGCAATGGTAGGTTTTGAAATTGGCGCACGTTATACATTTACGGATGATTTGGACGGTAGCAACCCCGTAAAAGGGCTGGCAGACGAAGAAGGCCTTAAATTTGGAAACACAAACAGTGACGATTGGTATGTTTTTACTGGTATAACCGTTACTTTTGCCTTCGGAAGAAAGCCTTGTTATTGCAATTTTTAATTATAAAATGGACTATAAAGACCAAATAGACAAAGACAAACTGCCCCAGCACCTTGCCATTATTATGGACGGCAATGGCCGCTGGGCAAAACAAAAGGGTCTTTTTAGGTCTATTGGTCATGAAAATGGCACCAAAGCAGTACGTGAAATAGTAGAAGGAAGCGCAGAAATAGGAATTCCTTTTTTAACGCTATATGCTTTTTCAACCGAAAACTGGAACCGCCCCAAAATGGAAGTGGAACTATTGATGAAACTCTTGGTTTCCTCCCTTAAAAAAGAAATAAAAACCCTTACCGATAACAATATAAAACTAAATGCCATCGGCAATCTGGACGCATTACCAAAAAAAGCGCACAAAGAGTTGCTGGACGTTATTGACAAAACTAAGGAAAACAAGCGAATGACCCTTACCCTTGCCCTCAGCTATGGTTCTAGGGAAGAAATTACAAAAACAATAAAAGAGATTAGTCTTAAAGTTAAAAATAACCTAATTTCGCCGCATGATATTGATGAAACGGTAATAAATAATCATCTTTACACGCAAAATTTACCAGATGTAGATTTATTAATACGCACTAGTGGCGAGCAGCGCATTAGTAATTTTCTACTTTGGCAAATAGCGTACGCCGAATTGTATTTTACTGAAACACTTTGGCCCGATTATACAAAAAACCATCTTTTTGAAGCAATATTAAATTATCAAAACAGAGAAAGAAGATTTGGAAAAACCAGTGAACAACTTAATCAATAGTTTCCTATTGCATACATACAGAAAATCTTATTGTATTTTATTATTTACAATACTTTCCGTTTTTACACTACAGGCACAGCAAAAAGAACTTGACAGCGGAAGAAAATACACCATAAACGAATTAAAGGTTACTGGAGCACAGAGCTTTAACGAGCAGACCGTAATTGCCTTTACAGGTCTAAAAAAAGGGGACAGAATCTACATTCCGGGCGAAAAATTGAGTCAAGTAACCAAAAAACTTTGGGAACAAAATCTTTTCAGCGACATCGCTTTTTACGTAACAAATATTGAAGGTGACAATGTTGATTTAGAGCTCTATATTGTTGAGCTACCAAAACTTAATGAAATTGTCATTAACGGAAAGGGAATAAGAAAGGCCAAGAAAAAAGAAATCATTAAAGACAATGATCTTAAAGCTGGCGCCAAGATTACTGAAAATCTTCTTACTACTACCAAAAATTACATTACAAATAAATATAAAAAAGACGGTTTTTTTAATACCGAGGTTACCATCAACACAACCCCTTATACAGATTCAACAGGTGTAGAAGTATCCCGGAATATGGTGATTTCAATCGATAAGGGAAAACGCGTAAAAGTTAAAAAAATCAATTTTGAAGGAAATGAGCATTTTACCAATGGCAAATTGCGACGTTCCATGAAAAAAACCAAACGCAAAAACTTTATACGTTTTTGGAAACGTTCAAAATATACCGAAGAAGGATTTGAGGAGGACAGAGAATCAATTCTAAAAAAATATAAGTCAAATGGTTATCGCGATGCCCGAATAATTAGTGATACACTTCGAGTTCTTGATAAAAAGAACGTAGCCTTAGACATTAAGCTTGAAGAAGGCGACAAGTATTATTTTGGCGATATTAAATTTATCGGAAACAGTGTGTTTACCGATAACCAATTACGCCAAATCCTGGGCATAAAAAGTGGCGAAGTCTATAACGGAGTTTTACTACAAGAACGCATTGCAGACGAAAGCGACCCAGAAGCAAACGATCTTACAAACCTTTACCAAAACAACGGATATCTCGCAGCAAGAATAAACCCAGTTGAGGTAGCCGTGCGCAATGACACCATCGATTTTGAAATACGGATAATGGAACGCAACCTGTTCTATTTTGACCACGTAACAGTTGTAGGTAATGATCGCACAAACGATCATGTGATTTATCGAGAATTAAGAACACGTCCCGGTCAAAAATACAGTAAACGCGACGTGGTAAGAACCATTCGCGAATTGGGACAGTTAGGCTTCTTTGATCCAGAGCAGCTTTCTCCAAATTTCAAGAAAGTTGATGAAAACAACGGCTTGGTTGATTTGGAATATTCCGTCGTGGAAAAAGGCTCCAGCCAAGTTGAACTTCAGGGAGGTTATGGCGGTGGCGGTTTTGTTGGAACGCTTGGACTTTCCTTCAATAACTTTTCGCTTAGAAATATTTTCAACCTTAGTTCTTACAAGCCTTTGCCAATGGGTGATGGGCAAAAACTATCAATTCGGGCACAGGCCAGTAGTTATTACCAAACTTATAGCATATCTCTTACAGAACCATGGTTAGGTGGTAGAAAGCCCGTACAATTGTCCACTTCGTTCTCTCACACTATTCAGAATTTCTACGATTACAACAATAGAAGAGCAGACAAATCCAGAAGTTTTACTATTACTGGAGGATCGGTAGGTCTTGCCAAAAAAGTGAAGTGGCCCGATGATTATTTTGTATGGTCTAATGCTATTAGCTTCCAGCATTACAATCTGAATAATTACAACACTGGCTTGTTTACATTTGGTGATGGTTATTCCAACAACTTGGCATATACTATCGGTATAAGCCGAAACAACACGGCCACCAACCCTATTTACCCAACACAAGGTTCCGACTTCAGTATTACTGCAAAGTTGACCCTACCTTATTCAGCGTTTAACAACGTTGATTACAAAGCTATTTCTAATGAGAGAGACCTTCTTGAGCTTACACCTCAAGACGATCCTGAGTATATTGATGACAGGAAAAGAATTTCTGAAATTGACCAAGAGCGTTTTAAATGGCTGGAATATTACAAAATTAAATTTAAGGGAAGTTGGTATACCAGACTTATAGGAAAAATGGTTCTTAAAACTAATACGGAGTTTGGATTCTTGGGAGCTTATAATCAAGATCGTGGTGTACCGCCATTTGAAAGATTTTTTGTAGGTGGTGATGGACTTGGCGCGTATAGCTTGGATGGCCGCGAAGTAATTCAGCTTAGAGGTTATCCTAACCAATCTTTATCTGATGCAGACGGAAATACGATTTACAATAAATTTTCGTTAGAGGTAAGATATCCCGTAACTTTGGCACAGATGGCATCCATCTATGTTCTTGGGTTTGCAGAGGGAGGAGCTTCCTATGATGGCTTCAGAAATTATAATCCTTTTGAACTAAAACGTTCCGCTGGCGCAGGATTGCGTATATTTATGCCAGCATTTGGACTTTTGGGTATCGATTTCGGATATGGCTTTGACCCTGTTTTGGGCGGAACCGAGAAGAATGGATGGGAAACCCACTTTATCATTGGACAACAATTTTAAAAATTGGCACGATATTTTCTTAAACAACAACCAAATAATATGAAGACAAAAAAAATACTATTTTTTACCCTTTTCCTTTTTTGCTTCACCTTTATGGCAGAAGCTCAAAGAGGCGTTCGCATAGGATATATTGATATGGAATATATCCTGGAAAGTGTTCCAGAATACAAAGAAGCCTCTATCCAATTGGAAGGAAAGGTACAACGCTGGAAACAGGATATTGAAAAGAAGCAGAAGGAAATAGACCAAATGAAACTGAACCTTGCAAACGAAAGGGTTCTTCTTACCAAAGAATTGATTGACGAGCGCGAAGAGGAAATTAAAATTAAGGAAGATGAAATGCTTCAATACCAACAGGATCGTTTTGGCCCAAATGGAGATCTAATGATCCAGAGAAGACAATTGGTTCAGCCTATACAAGATCAAGTTTTTAATATAGTTCAGGAAATTGCAGAGAATAAAAAGTATGATTTTATTTTTGACAAATCTGCAGACGTGGTTATGCTTTTCGCAGCAAAAAGAAATGACATCAGTGATTTGGTACTGCGAAGTATTGAACGTGCAGGCAGAAGAGTACAGGCTGCTAATAAAAAAGAGCAACGCGAAATAGAGCGTCGCGAAGCACTCTCATCTGAAGAAGAAGGTGCTATTACTGAAAGAGAAAAAGCAATTCAAGAAAAACAGGAGGAGCGCGAAAAACTGGTTGAAGCCAAAAAAACAGAGCGTGAAGAAATGATGGCCCAGCGCCAAAAGGAACGTGACTCTATCCGTGCTGCCAAAAAAGCTGAATTTGAAGAACGCAGACAACGCTTGATTGAAGAAAGAGAACAAAGAAGAGATTCAATAATGAATGCCCGTCAAAACAGAAATAATCCTTCCGACGGAAGAAAAGAAGGCGATGAAGGTGATGGTCAAGAATAAAATAGTTTTATAATAATCAAATAAAAAGATAACACTTAAATTAAATACACTTACAATGAAAAAAATGAAAATAGTTTTAGTTGCAATGGCACTATTCGTGGGGGCTACAAGTTTTGTAAACGCACAGTCCAAAATTGCACACATCAATGCTCAAGAACTAATCGAGGCAATGCCCGAATATAAGGCTGCGCAAAGCCAATTGGAAAAAGTGCAGAAAACCTATGATACTGAAATAAAGGCAATGGCCAAAGAGCTAGAAACCAAAATGAAACAGTACGACACTGAAGCTGCAGGCAAAAGTGATGAAGAAAACCAAAAAAGATTCCAGGAAGTTCAAGGAATGCAGGATAATATACAAGCATACAGACAACAAGCACTTCAGGATTTAGATAAGAAAAGAACAGATATTTTTAAGCCAATTCTTGAAAAGGCCCAAAGTACCATTCAAAAAGTTGCAAAAGCACAAGGATATCAGTATGTGCTAGACTCAACCTTAGGTAGCGGCGTAATTCTTGCCGATGGAAAAGACCTAATGGCCGATGTAAAAAAAGAATTGGGAATGTAATTCTTTTTTAAAAGAAAATTTTTAAAACTGCCCGCACTTGTGGGCAGTTTTTTTATACCTTAATTTCAACTTATTGGCTACATTTACGTAATGAAAAAAAACAGTCCAATAGGCGTTTTTGATTCTGGCGTTGGGGGTTCTTCCATTTGGCAGGAAATCCACAAGTTGTTACCCTTGGAGCACACTATTTATCTCGCGGATAGTAAAAATGCTCCCTATGGGAATAAAACTGCGGAAGAAATCACCAAACTCAGCATTAAAAACACTGAGAAGTTAATCCAAATGGGAGCCAAAATTATAATAGTAGCTTGCAATACAGCTACTACCAATGCTATAGCTGCCCTTCGGAAAAATTACGATATTCCAATTATAGGAATAGAGCCTGCCATAAAACCAGCGGCGCTGCAAACCACTACAAAAAGCATTGGTATTTTGGCTACCAAAGGAACATTGAGCAGTGCGCTCTTCAGTAAAACAACACAGGAATTTACAAAGGATATAAATGTTGTCGAAATTATTGGCGAAGGCCTTGTACCTTTAATTGAAGCGGGAAATCTAGATGGTCCTGAAATGCATTCGTTAGTGAAGAAGTATACAAAGCCAATGATTGCTGCCAATATTGATTATTTAGTGTTGGGCTGCAGCCACTATCCATATATTATTCCACAGCTGAAAAACATTCTACCTGCAAACGTAAAAATTATAGATTCAGGGGAAGCCGTGGCCAGACAAACCAAGACTGTGCTTCAAAGTCTGGATATGCTTCGGGATGAGAATACTACGCCCAATCTTCAATTTTTCACAAATGCGGAAACTGAGACTTTAAAATTTCTTTTAAAGGAATATTGTGAAAAGATTTCTGTGGAGAAAAAGGATTTCTAAATCACTCCTTAAACCAAGAGGAATACATTACATAATTATTGGCTATGCGCTCTATTTCGCCTTTGGTAAGTTCGGGACTTATGTTTTTAATTTTCTTGGCGGGAATACCGGCGTAAATGCTTCCACTTTCAACTTTAGTGTTCTTTGACACTACTGCTCCAGCGGCTATAATGGTATTGCTCTCCACCACACAATCGTCCATGACGATGCTTCCCATTCCGATCAAAACATTATCATGGATTGTGCAACCATGAACAATAGCGTTATGCCCAATGGATACGTTGTTGCCTATGGTAGTGGGAGAGGTTTTGTAGGTGGCGTGAATTACCGCACCGTCCTGTACATTTACCTTATTGCCCATTTTAACGAAATGCACATCGCCGCGAATCACAGCGTTAAACCAAACGCTGCATTCATTGCCCATTACCACATCACCAACAATAGTGGCGTTTTCAGCAATAAAGCAATCTTTGGGAATTTCTGGATGTTTTCCATTTACGGATTTTAATATCATCGGTTGTAATTTGTAGTTCTTTGTAAAATTAGAATAACTTAATTGTGACGTTTTTATAGGGTATTTAGGGAGTATCTATGAGGTAGAGTCGGCATAATGTCGGCATAGGGTCGGCATAGAGTCGGCATAGAGTCGGCATAGAGTCGGCATAGAGATGGCTTAGGGCTGAAAAAAATTAAATTTCAAATCTCTTGGAAAGGCACTAAAGCGTGAAGGATATTCGGCTTCCAATTGAGCTATAAATATACAGCATCACACTTGCGTTTCCAAATAAATTTTTAGCCAAAATAAGCTAGCAATTCCTTCTTTCGCGAAGGGCTAACCATTATTTCCTTCCCGCTGGAAAGTACTACGCTCCCGCCCTTTCCTTTTTTGTATTCGGTTATTTCGTTCACATTTACCAAATAGGATTTGTGAACGCGAGCAAAACCGTTTTCTGACAGGGAATCTTCAAAATATTTTAGCGTCTTGCTTACCAGTCGTTTTCCTTTCTTTAAATAGATCTGCGTATAGTTATCATCTGCTTGACAATAAAGGATTTCTTCCATTTGAAGCACTTCAAAACCGTTTTGCAGCGGAATGGTTATTTTGCCAGCCACTTGTGTTTGCAGTGGCTTTAAAATTGAATTTTGAAGACTGTTTTCCTTAGCTTTTATTTCTGAAACATAATCAACGGCCTCGATCAACTTATCTATGGAAATGGGCTTCAGCAAATAATAGGAAGCGTGTGCATTCAGCGCATCAATAGCATAATGGTTGTACGCCGTTACAAAAACGGTCTCAAACTGGCGGTCGCCAACCTTGTCTAACAAGTCGAACGCATTGCCAAAGGGCATCTCCACATCGAGAAAAACCACATCCAAATCATTATTTCGAATCAGAACCAGGGCTTCATCCACATTCCCCGCCTCGCCCTTTAGAGCGATGCTGGGACAATACTTTGCCAAATAATTTTTAAGGATTTCCCTGCTGGTTTCCTCGTCTTCTACTATTATTGCGTTTAGTTTCATCAATCTTTCTTTAAAATCAGTTCCACGCGGGTACCTTCGCTGTTCTCGAAAACATTCGCTACGGTTACGTCCACTTTGTCTTTGTACATTTCGTTTAAGATAGCAATTCTTTTTTGCGTATTGCCCATTCCTTTGGACTTCTGCTTTTTTTGGTTTTCGGTTTTGAATTCTTTTGATTTTGTGCGGCCAATACCATCATCTTGAATAGTAATCTTCACGGTTTTAGCATCTATTTTTTTAAAATCAATATTTAGCAAGCCTTTTTCCTCCTTATACCGAAGTCCGTGCCATACAGCGTTTTCTACATAGGGCTGAAGTAACATTGGTGGAATTACAAACTCATTTAAATTGATGGTTTCATCTACTGAAAATTTATAGTCGAACTTATCCTTAAACCGAAAATGTTCAAGTTTCACATAGAGTTCCAAAAGTTCAATTTCTTTTTCCAAAGGAATAAAATCCTCTTCACTGTTTTCCAAGACTGAGCGCATTAAAAGTGAAAAATCTGTCAAATATTTATTTGCGGCACGTTCGTCATTCACCGCAATAAAACTGTTAACTGAGTTGAGGGCATTAAAGATAAAATGAGGATTCATCTGCGACCTAAGCGATTTGAGAGCCAAAAGATTGTTTGCGAATTTTTGCTGTTTTACGTTTTTATACTGTGTATAAGCCGCAAAAACAAGTAACAAAACAATAATGGCCAACGAAATGATAACCCACTTTTGTATTTGGCTATTTCGCTCTATCAATTCTTGGTTTTCAAAGGCTAGTTTATAACGGCTTTCATTTAACTTTCTGTCGTTTTCCAAACTGGCAATACGGTTTTGTTTTAGGGTGATTTCTTTGGTGAAGCGTGCCGCTTGACTAATTTCCTGTTCCTTCTTCACATAAAGTTCATCCACAACTTCCACATACCGTTGGTAGCTTTCGGTGGCTTTATCATATTCACCGATGTCGCGATAAATTTCTGAAAGTTTACGGGTAGCATCCTTTTGTACTATCAAATCTTCTTTTTTATCGGCTTCAGCTATACTTTTTTCAAGATATGGAATGGCCTGTTCGTACTTTTCCTGTGCCACAAAGGCATTGGCTATTTTATAGTTTTGACGTTGTGGGGTAAGTGCTTCGTCTTCTACAGTAGTACCCTTGCCCATCGTGTTCAGTTCTTCCAAGGTTTCCTCACGAAGCTGTATTTCTTTGTCATACTCTCGATTTTGGTTGTAGAAATCTGCCACCTTATTTTTTTCAGAAACTGCACGCTGTTTATTTTCCCTCTTGGCCAATTTTAGGGAGTTGTCAAAATATTCCTCGGCTTCATTCAGCGCCCCGCTTTGGGCATAGGCTTCACCAATTTTGGAATTTAGGTTGGTGATTTTTGGGGTGATTTGGTTTTCCTTGGCTACATCCAGTGCCTTTTGATAATTGAAAACACTTTTCACGCCATCGCCAATAGCCTTATAGGTATCGCCTAAGCTCTCATAAATTTCTACTCTTTGGTAAGCTGAGAGGTTTCCTTTTAATAAATTCTGAAGTGTTGCAATACTTTCCTGGTAATTTTTATTCTGCGCAAATGCCTTTGCCAATTTTATGGAAACTTCTGTATTCAGCGTGTTTTGGAGACTTCGTTTATAATTATCGACCGCCAGATCTGGCTGGTTCCAAAACAAGTTGATATCGCCCAAAGTCTCAAAAGCTTGACCATTTTCCTGTTTTGAAATGTTTTTATTTCGCCCCGGTTCCAAGGCGCGGGTTACATATTCAATACTTTTCTGGGCATCCTTTTTTAGAAAAAACCTAGCAGAATCCAAATAAACCTTAAAGCCTGCCTGCATATTGCTTGTGGGACTTTTAGAAATCACAGGTTCGGTTTCTCCCTTGGCTTTTTCAACGCGAACGGTAATAAAGTCATTTTTGGTTATCGTATAATAAACCGTTACAAAATCATCGCTTTTTATAATTAGCTCATCCCCTATTTTTGCTGAAATGGAGAAACGTCCCGAAAGATTTGTGGTAGTGTACTGGCCGCCCAATATTTCAACATTCACTTTTGGGATTGGCATATTGGTTTCGCCGTCCACCACTTGACCCTTCAGCATAAAAGGTCTGATTTCCGATTGCCGATTTGCTTGTGAAAAGCATGCAACGGAAGAAAAAATGGCAAGCGCCGTAAATAGAAAAAGAAAGTTTTTCATTTTAATATTAAAACGGTAAACATACACACTTTACTGCAATGCTTAAAATTACGTTTTTCTGAAATAGCTTCAACTTATGTGAAAAAAGAATACTTCACTCATCCAAATATACGCTTCCCTAAGGCAGATAAAGTGCTTCCTCAAAGTAGATTTTTTTTCAACAAAGTCTACACTAGGTTTATACTGTTTAAAATCACTTAAAAAATATCAATTATGAAAAAGTTACAGATTATTTTACTCTTCGCAGCTTTCACCATGACCCTTTCGTGCAAAGCCGAAACTAAAAAACCCGACAATCAATTACTAGCTACGGTCGAAGACCAAAATTTGAAAAAAGAACACTATATAAAAGTTGCCCTGCTGCTGGACACGAGTAACAGCATGGACGGCCTCATAGACCAAGCTAAGGCACAGCTTTGGGAAATAGTGAACGAATTGAGCTATGCCAAATGCCGAAATGAAAGACCAAAACTTCAAATTGCTTTATACGAATATGGAAATGACAACTTGAGTTCGCGCGACAATTACATCAGAAAAATTTTAAACTTTACGGAAGATTTGGACGATGTTTCCAAAGAACTTTTCTCCTTAACAACCAATGGCGGCAGTGAGTATTGCGGTGCTGTTATTCAAGAATCATTGAATAAATTGGATTGGGGCAATGAGGATGACGATTTAAAAATGGTTTTTATTGCCGGAAACGAACCTTTTACGCAAGGAAGCATAAATTATAAAGATGCTGCAGCAAATGCCAAGGAAAATGGGGTGGTTGTAAACACGATTTTCTGTGGAGATTACCGCCACGGAATTGACAGCTATTGGAAAGATGGCGCCCAACTTACCTATGGCGACTATATGGCCATTAACCAAAACCAGCACACCGTGTATGTTCCATCTCCATATGATGATGTAATAATTCAACTAAATATAAAACTTAACAACACCTATGTACCTTATGGAACCCGTGGAGAAATGAAAAAGGCGATGCAAAATGAGCAAGATTCAAATGCTGAAGAATATAGTAAAGCAAACGCAGTAAGCCGCACCGTTTCAAAAGGAAGCCATTTATACACTAACAGTACTTGGGATTTAGTAGATGCTGAAAAAGAAGCAGACTTTAGTTATGAAAAATTGAAAAAGGAAGAATTACCGCAGGAATTGAAAGGAAAAAGCACTTCGGAAATAAAAAAATATCTCGAAACCAAACGTTCCGAAAGAGAAGCGATTCAGAAAGAAATCATGGAGCTAAACGAGCAACGCCGAAAGTACATCGCCGAGCACTCCAAAGAAACAAACAATGGTTTGGAAAATGCTATGGTTGAAGCCATAAAAAAACAAGCCAAAAAGAAAAATTATACGTGGCAATAAATTTCACGAGAAAAAAAAAGGCCTGAATAAATATCAGGCCTTTTTTTAAACTTTATTAGTTAATGGCAGGACAATTACAATCGTACGGTTCGGGTCTTCCACCCAAAAAGTCATAACCTAGTGTGATTTGATGAAAACCACCACTCTCAAACTTTACATTTCCCGACTGGTAAGAGTAGTTGTACCCAAACATAAAGTTTTTATAATTTACTCCTAAAATTGGCGTGAACCATTGAAGTTTTTGTGCCTTTATCTCTTCACCATTAAGGTATTCTGCACCATCAAGACTTCTTCGGTATGATAATCCGCCCCACAATTGCCCAAAATCCATTTTTCTATACGCTTTAAAGTTTACGTCCACAGCCTGTTCACCAGTACGCTCGCTCCATTGAAAGAGGAAAGAAGGCTCGTAGCTCCAATCCGCTCCATATTGACCGATAGCGTACGCAGCTGAAATTAAATACTTTCTTTGGTTATTTGATTCATACTTTTCAGTATAAATTGATCTATTCTGAAAGATGATATTCTTTACTGTGAAATGTGCCGAAAAATCCAAAAAGTTATACGAAAGCCCGGCATCTACATTAAAGTATGAAGTACTCTGAATAATTCCTCCAATCACAGGATCAAAATCTGTGAGGTCAAATTGAGTCTCATCCAAACGTGATTGTGTTAATCCGGCGCTCAATCCAAAAGATAACTGATTTAAATCTGCTTCACTTCTAGAAAACATAATATGGTGGGCATATGTTATATATCCTCCTGTTTGGGAATGATAACCATTTTTATCATTATAAAAAATAACACCAACCCCTGAGCGTTCTCCAAGACGTGCATTAAAATTAAGTGTCTGAAGGTTTGGAGCTTCATCTTGATCAAACCATTGCTGACGTGCCGTCAAACGAATTTGATTGTGCGTTGCGGCTCCTGCCATCGATGGATGCAGGATATATAAATTATCAGCCAAATATTCTGAATATACGGGTATACCGTCTTGTGAAAATCCATAAAGAGATGAAAACAAAAGTAGGATGAGGGAGATTTGTTTAATATTCATAATTTCTATTTATCGTTTTAGGGTAAAGTGTCCTTTGAATTCTTTTTGGTTTCCGTCCTCGGTGTACTCCACGCGGAACCAGTAGTCGCTCGACGGCATGGGGCTTCCCCCGTAGGTACCGTCCCATCCCTGGCCCAGCGGGCTGAGCTGCTTGAGCAGCTTCCCGAAGCGGTCAAAGATATAGATTTTCGCCGTAGGGTCGCCGCTGGCGATGCCGATGATGTTCCAGGTGTCGTGGTAGCCGTCGCCGTTGGGCGTAAAGTACGGCGGGTAGTCGATGACCCCCACGTCGAAGGTCACGCTGCCGCAGCCATAGACGTCCCGGATGGTCACCGTGTGGTCGCCCGGGGCCACGCCCTCAAAGATGTTGCTGTCCTGGAAGGGGCCGTTGTCCAGCTGGTACTCGTAGGTGCCCTCGCCCGTGGCCACCACCTCGATCACATGGTTGCCCGCAAAGGCACCGTTGAGCAGGTTGGCCTCATAGGCCAGCGGCGGCGAGGAAACGATCACCGTGGCACTGGCCGTGCTCTCGCAGCCCGAGGCCAGCTCGGTGATGGCCACCGTGTAGGTCCCGCCCTGCAGCGCGATGATGGAGGGGCCGGTCTCCCCGACGATGATCACCCCGTCCAGGTCCCACTGGAAGGTGTACAGCGACGGGTCGAGCCCCGTATCGATCACCGGCGGCGAGGGGCTCCCCTCCTCCTCGGCGATCGGGTTCCCGTTCTCGTCCACGCAGAGGCGGTACTCCCCGCCAAGGACGACGTCCGGGAGCTGCTCCACCTTCAGCACCATATCCACGACGGCATAGCACTTGGGCTCAAAGAGGTTCATCTCATTGGTCACCCGCACATAGATGCGCTGCGGGTTGATGATGTTCACGTACGGAAAGCTGATCGCCCCGGTGCCCGACTCGGCACCCTCGAGGGTCTCGTAAAAACTGATGCTGAACTCCGCAGGGTCCTGGCCCGCAAGTATTTCCGCGCGCAGGTCGGAGACCTGCTGGTTGGCCACGTCCTCAAGGTCGAACTCCGCAAAGCCGTCGCTCGGCGGAAGGTTGTCGCAGATAACGAAGGGCTCCGCGGGGGCCACCGCTATGGCGCCCGGCTGCACGATGAGCTCGAAGCTCTGTACCCCGCCGGTGTAGCAGCCCGTCTCGGCGTTCGCGATGCCCGTATAGATGGTCTGGGGGTTTATCGGATCGTTGTTGGCGTCCCTGTTGCGGTGCGCCGTGGTGTTCACAATGGCGTTGGTGCGGTTCTCCGCATCGAGCGCCGTCAGGTAAAAGCTCACCTCGAACGGCGGCGAGGGCTGGCCGCCCAGGATCTCGGGGATCTTGGTGGTCAGGTCAAAGATGCCGATCTCCCCGCCATCGGGCGAACAGTATACATACGGCGATACCTCGGCACTATCGTCCGGTACCGGCTCTACGATAAGCTCAAGCTCCACGATCTCGAAACAGCCAGAGGCAGGGCTGGTGGCCCGCACATAGATGGTCTGTGGGTTGCTGGTGTTCTGGTAGGCAGTGGCCTGCAGGGCAGGAATCTCGTTGGCCAGGCCAACGGCATCGGCATAGCTCTCATAGTAGCCCAGGGTCCAGTTGTTCCCATTGAGTATCTGGGCGCTGCGAACGGTGAGGTCGAACAGCTCCACTTCGTCATAGGGGCCCGGCGGCACGATCACGTTGTAGTCGCACAGCACGATGGGGTCCGGCACCACGGGCCTGGGGTTGCTGATCACCCGAAGGGTCAGCGTGGTAAAGGAAATACAGCCACTGTTGCTGTCCTCCACGCGCACGTAGAGCACCTGCGGGTTGATCGGGCCCCCGTTCGCGTCCACGTTCACATAGGCGGTATCGGGGTCGATACGGCCGGTGTTGTCCCGGGCGTCCTGCTCGGTAAGGAAGTAGGCCACGCCCTGGGTGAGCACCCCGTTGGTTATCTCGGAATTCTTCTGGGTAAGGTCAAAGGTGGCGATCCCGTCGTTCTCCTGGCCCAGGTCATCGCACTGCTCCAAGGGGGTGGGATCGGTTATCGGAAGGCCACTGTTCACGATAAGGTCAAACTGGCCCACCGCAAAGCATTCCGTCAGGTCACTGTCCAGGCGGACCCAGATGGTCTGTGGGTTCGCGGCGTTGGTGTAGGCCTCCGGCGTTACGATAAAGTTTATGCCCGCAATGGCATCGGCCTCGCTCAGGTGGTAGGTAACGGTGACGTCAGTCTGCGGCGGGTTCCCCAATATCAGGTCCTCCTGTACCGTAAGGTCGAACTCCGCAAAACCATCGTCGTCACAGGCGATAAGGTCCGGAAGGTCCTGGGGCACCACCGGGGAGGGCTCCACTATCAGCTCCAGCTCCACAATGGCGTAGCACCCCGTGCCGGCCGGCGGGCCGCCATAGGCCGCGCGCACATATAGGGTCTGGGAAAAGGCAACGATGTTCTCGTAGGGACTGGCCAACGGAAAATTGCCCGTATTGGCATCCAGCAGGTTCTCGTGGTAGGTAATGGCCAAGGTAGGGTCTCCGCCGCGTATCTCGGCGCTCTTGCTCTCCAGGTCAAAGGAGGTGAAACCGTTGTTGTCAACGTCGCACGCTACCAGCGGGGCGGGCTCCACCGGCTCCGGGTTCGGGTTGACGATGATAAAGAAGCTCAGCAGCCCACGGCAGGTGTTCTGGCCCACCACGGTCACGAAGATCTCCTGTAGGGGGCTGATGGTGTTCTGGTACGCGGAAGGGTCCGCGATGCGGATATCGTTGTTCTGGTCATCCTGCGATGCGTAATAGTAGACCGCCAAAGTGGGGTCGCCATTGGTGATAACGGGCGTGTTGAGGGTCAGGTCGAAAGTGGAGATGCCATCGTCATCGGTACTGCCGTTGACCTCGTCGTCACAGAGGACCAGGTCGTTGGCGGTGCCGGAACCGGGATAGAGCCCCATCTCGATCTCGAACGGGGTCACCCGCGCACAGCCGGTGGCAAGGCTCTCCAGGCGCACCCAGATGGTCTGGCCAGAACTCGGGAAGGCATCCGCCGGAGCGATGGCGTTGGTACCGGCATCGGCATCGGCCTGGCTCTCGTAATAGGAGACGGGCACAAAGTCATCGGGGTCCTGTACGCCGTACACCGAGGCGTCCTGTACGGTAAGGTCGAAAACGGCAGTGCCGTCACCGTCCTCATCGCAGGCGAAGAGCGGGTCCTGGAGGGTGGCGTCCGGCGCATCGGGCAGCGGCACCACGATAAGCTCCAGCTCCACGATGGTATAGCACGGGAGCTGCTCGGGCGGTACCTGGTTGGTCACGCGCGCAAACACCGTCTGGCTGTAGGGAACAATATTGGTATAGGGGCTTACGATCTCGGTCCCCGGAAAGGCGTTCTCCGCTTCCTGCAGGGTCTCGTAGTAGAGAATGGTAACATCGGTCTCCCCGTTGAGTATCTCCAGATCGCGCTGGGTAAGATCGAACGTACCTACGATCCCGTCATCGTCATCGTCACAGATGGTTATTGGCTCCGGGTCCGGGTTCGCATTGGGGTTCGGAAGTACCGTAAGGGTCACCGTGATCAGGTTCGAACAGCCGAACGACGAGGTCACGCGCCCTATCACGGTCTGGGGGGTGGCTATGTTCTGGTACATCGTCGGGTCCGCAATGGGGATGCCCGCAGCCTCGTCGGCAGGGGTCTCGAACCACAGTACGCTCAAGGTAAGGTCGCCACCGGTGACCAGAATGTCCTGGGTGGTCAGGTCGAAGGTCGAGATCTCATCGGTCGGGGTGCTGCCCTGCAGCTCGTCATCGCACAATACCATCTCGAAGGGACCGAGGTCCAGCGGGATCGGGTCCACGATAAGGGTCAGGGTGACAATATCATAACAGCCCTCCGCACCATTGGGGTTCGGGGGAATGCTGCTGTTGGCGTTGCCCACCACCAGCACATAGATGTCCTGCGGGTTAACGGTATTGGTGTACGCGCCCGGGTTGCCGATGGCGGCGGAATAGTCCGGCGCGGTCAGCGCAAGGTCACCGGCCAATTGGGCATCGGCAAGGTCTTCGTAGTAATATAGGTCAAAGCCGTTTGGATCCAGTGCTCCCAATATCTCCGCTTCTGCCTCGGTAAGGTCGAAAACGGTAAAGCCATCGGCCACGGCATCGTCACATTTTCTCAGGGGACCGGGCTCGGTGGCCACGGGCGAGGTGTGCACCTCCAGGGCAAAGGATATGCTGCGGTGGCAGCTGTTGACCGTGGTCTCCACACGGGCCCATACCCCGCCCGTACCGTAGGCCGGATCCAGGGGATCGGTCACGGGAGCGTCCAGGTAGATCTGGTCGTTCGTGTAAGGGTTCGGCAACGGAAGGCGGTTGTTCTCCGCGTCGAGCAGCGTACCGTGGTAGGTGACGGTCAGGTCGGGGTCCCCTCCCGTTATGATGGCCGTCTGCGTACTGAGGTCGAACTGGGCAAAACCGTCGTTGTTGGAGTCACAGGCTATAAAGGTGCCGGGTGAAAAGGCCAAAGGGGTAGGCTCCACGATGATAAAGAAGGTATTGATCGCCCTGCAGCCGTTCTCGCTGTAGGCGGTCACGAAGATCTCCTGCTGGGGGCTGATGATGTTTTGGTAGGCCGAGGGGTCGGCGATCGGGTTGTTGTTCACCTGGTCGATGGCCGTAGCATAGTAGAACACCTCCAGGGTAGGGTCCCCCAGGGTGATCAGCGGCGTGTTCACCGTAAGGTCGAACGTGGAAAGGCCATCGTCCGCCGTACTGCCGTTCACAAGGTCGTCGCACTTGGTCAGGTCGTTCCCGACGCCGATGGTCGGGAAGAGCTCAAGCTCAAGATCAAAGGGCGTGACCCGCGCGCAGCCGGTGATACGGCTCTCAAGGCGCACCCAGATGGTCTGGCCGCCCATGCTTATATAGGTCCCGGGGTTGGGGATCGCATTGGTGCCGGCGGCGGCGTCCAGCGGATCCTCATAATAGGTGATGGGCAGCACAAAGTCTGCAGGGTTCTGGGTTCCCAGCACGCCGTCGTCCTGCAGGGTAAGGTCGAAGATCGCGGTACCGCTGCCGCTCTCGTCGCAACCGATAAAGGGGTCGGCGAACGGAGGGGAGACGGGCATATCGGGAAGGTCGATCACCCGGAGCTCAAGCTCCACAACGGTAAAGCAGCCCACCGAGGCCGGCGGAACGTTCTTCACCACCCTGGCGTACACGATCTGGCTAAAGGGCACGGTATTGGTATAGGGC
>OJGZ01000133.1_pt1 | contig 34723 bp, 28 predicted proteins | sample 1595051 | NCBI WGS metagenome assembly OJGZ01 (sample SAMN05416800, study PRJEB24817) | seawater metagenome | isolation source: Sea water | place: Canada:Atlantic | collected 2013-07 | reverse complement strand
CTACACTAGATCGCTCGTCGGCAGCGTCAGATGTGTATAAGAGACAGGTTCAGGAGAAGACGTTGCTGCAAGTAGGCAAAGAGTTTTATGTACTATCTGCAAAAATGCTATAAAAGGCAGAGAAATGATTCCGGCATGTCAGGTTGCTGAAGGAGAATGGGGTAAGCAAGAAACAGCGAAAGCTAATAGCCTTAGCGGGGGAATATTCTAAACCAAAAATCTTTCCTTTTTCCAAAGGTCCTGGGTTTTCCCCAGGGCCTTTTTTTATGCACCAGTTTTTAAATCATATGTTTTAAGGGGAGCTGATAAAAGTTATAATCTTACCCCAAACAAATCCATGTGTTGTTGGCAATCAAATTGTCTGTGATGAACACCGCTGTGGATTCCGGATCAAGTCCGGAATGACAATGAAGAAAGATGTCTAAGGTAGCTTGGGCCCCACGGTCAATCCGTGGGATGACGGCAAACCAAGAAGTATCCTTACCCAACCCCTTGTTCCGTCATCGCGAGCATCAACAGGGTGCACGGTGATCCATACGCCACTTGACACTTTCCAACCTCGTCGCCCCGCACTTGATGCGGGGCCCAGTAACGGTATAGCTGGCAACCTCTGTGTACCTGGTTAGCGCTAGGCTGGGCCCTGGTATCAACTACCAGGACGACGATACGTATGTCATTAAGATTATGATAGCCCTCCAAACCCCGTCATTCTGGTGCTTGGCACCAGAATCCAGAAGTCTACGGCAATCAAGTTCTCTGTGATGAACACCGCTGTGGATTCCGGATCAAGTCCGGAATGACAATGAAGAAAGATGTCTAAGGTAGCTTGGGCCCCACGGTCAATCCGTGGGATGACGGCAAACCAAGAAGTATCCTTACCCAACCCCTTGTTCCGTCATCGCGAGCATCAACAGGGTGCACGGTGATCCATGCGCCATCGGCCTCCTCCAACTTCGTCGCCCCGCACTTGATGCGGGGTCCAGAGAAATACTCACCGTATACAATCCGCCTGCCTTTTAGGTTATGACTGGATCCCGGATCAAGTCCGGGACGACAACGGAATAAGATCACCAAAATGTCTTCTTAAGGATCTTTATTAGGTACACGCCCCAAAAATAATTTTGTGCGTTACGTATTGGTCTAAACTTCTTATTTAAAAATCATCTTTCATTAATCGAATTTTTTTAAATTCTTCCAAAGATGTGGCCTTTAAGAAAGGGTTATATTTTTTTTCATCCCCCAAAAAGGTTGGGACAGTTGATTTGCCCATTTCCCTTTTGGCCGTGGCCTCTGATAACTTTTCCTGCAAGTCTTTATTTTCAGGATCCAAGGTCAAAGCAAATTCAATATTTTTCACCGTATATTCATGGGCGCAATAAACCATCGTATCATCAGGTAACGCCTTTATTTTTTGCAAAGAATCATAAAGCTGTTCCATTGTGCCTTCGAAAACACGCCCACACCCCATGGAAAACAACGTATCCCCACAAAATAAAACAGCATCCTGTGGCAGGTAATAAGCAATATGACCAGATGTATGGCCCGGAATATCAATGATTTGAATCACATGTTTGCCCAAAGTAATAATATCTGCCTCTGTTAGCCCCTTATCACAGCTTGGTATACGTTCTTGATCGTGCCTACTTGCATAAACCAGGCATTGTTTATGTTGCTTAATATCATTATTTCCGCCCACATGATCATGGTGATGATGTGTATTCAATATATAATCCAGCGGCCAATCCCGCTGTTGTAAGAAATGTAAGACATCTTTTGACTCTGACGGATCAATAATCGCAGTACGCCCTTCGCCGTGAAGGATATAAATATAGTTATCTGTTAAGGCTGGAATTTGATATATCTGCAAACTCATCTATCTGGCCTATAGTTATATTGTGGATTTTTCTTAAGTTCTCGCTTTGTCAAATACAGCGTGCTGCCCATCACGATGGCAGCCCCAATATAGGTTGTTGTTTCTGGAAATTCTGCAAAAAATAAATAGCCTATAACCAAAGAAAAAATAAACTTTAAATATTCAAATGGGGCCAAAAATCCGATATCTCCAATTTTATAGGACCGAATATAACTGTACTGGGCAGTTAAAGAGCACAAAACAATCAATAAAATATACTTCCAATCGTCAAATAACATTGGTTGCCAGTGAACCTTTTCAATCATGCCAAATAAAGATATATCAAATATAAACAACGGCGCCAGCAAAGAAACAGTGGCCAATCCTGAAAAGAACATCAATAACAAGGTATTATCTGTGGCGGTTAATTTCTTGCCAGATACCATCGCCCCTGCCCCCAAAGCTGCGGCCAGCAAGGCAATTCCCTCGGCATATGAAAATTCTTCATAAACAGGATCCAACGCAACCCATATCCCAATATAACCAATAACCACAGCCAAAATACGACGCCACCCACTTTTTTCATGCAGAAAAATCATTGCCAAAACAGGCAAAATCAAAGCCTGGGCAAATAATAAAGTGCTGGCCTTTGCCATATCTAAATTACGAAAAGCATAGTAATAACACATCATGCCAAACGCCCCACAGATAACACGCACCAGTTGCAATTTAGGTTGCTTGCTTTTGAAATGAAGCTTGCGTTGATAAGCCAAAACAAGCAGGACAATAGCCATATTGACAACACTTCGACATAGGTTTACTTGTAATGTCTGATACGGCAAAAACTTTACCAAAGCCATCATGCCAATAAAGGCGGCCCGGCATAAGATAATCCATCCTGCCGCCTGTGCATGCAAATGTTTCGTCTGGGAAACTGATACCATTAAGAAATTAGTCCTTTTAGTTTATATAAATAATCTAACGCCTCACGCGGGCTTAGACTGTCAGGGTTCATGTTTTTCACTTCTTTTTCAAGATTGCTTGCTTTTGATGACGTATTTGTCTGGTTTGCGATTTTCAACAAGGGTAAATCATCTGATAAATCTTGCAGTTTAATTTTCTGTCCAGATTTTTCTAATTTCAATAAAATGCCCTTGGCACGCTGTATGACGGCATCGGGAATACCCGCAATCTCTGCCACATGTATACCATAAGAACGATCGGCGGCGCCTTTAATAACTTTGTGCAAAAAGACTATTTTATTTTCCCATTCTTTGATACTCATGGAATGACATTCAATGCCAGGCATTGTTTTTTCCAAGGCAGATAATTCATGATAGTGCGTTGCAAACAAGGTGCGACATCTGGATAAGTTATGAAGGTGTTCCACTGTTGCCCAGGCCAAGGACACCCCATCATACGTCGATGTTCCGCGGCCTATTTCATCCAGAATAACAAAAGATCGTTGGGTTGATTGATTCAAAATGGCGGCTGTTTCCACCATTTCAACCATAAAGGTTGACCGTCCACGGGCCAAATCATCTGATGCCCCTACCCGACTAAAGATACGATCAACAATACCGATGTGGGCTTTTTTTGCCGGAACAAAACTGCCCATTTGGGCCATAATGACAAGCAAAGCATTTTGCCGCAAAAAGGTGCTTTTCCCCGCCATGTTGGGGCCTGTTAAAAGCCAAACCCTATTATTTTCATCCAGTTGACAATCATTGGGCGTGAAAGACTGACTGTCCCCTGACTTCAAAGTTTTTTCCACCACCGAATGGCGGCCATCGATAATATCCATCTTCAGACTTGTATCGATTTTTGGCCGACAATATCCTTCGTTTTCCGCCAGATGCGCCAAAGAAAAAGTTAAATCAAGTTCTGCCAACACATGGGATATTTTTGAAAAATCCGCCTGATACTTCATAATTTCTTGAACCAAATCTTCAAATAATCTTAATTCAATTGAAATGGCTTTTTCCCCTGCTGTGGCGATTTTTTGTTCCAACTCACTTAATTCAACAGTGGTGAAACGAAAATTGCTGGCCAGCGTTTGGCGATGGATAAAATGTTCTGGAATTTTATTTTTATGGGTATTCGTTATTTCAATATAATATCCTAAAACATTATTATGCTTTATTTTCAAAGATGGAATCCCTGTATCGCGGGACATTGCCATTTGCATCGCCGCAATGGTTTGTTTGCCTTCATTCTTTAAGTGACGTAATTCATCCAATTCTGGCATGTATCCTGTTGCGATAAAACCCCCATCTCGTGCAAACAACGGTATGTTTTCTGCCAACATTTTATCAAGACGCTGGGCCAATAATTCGTATTTATCCAATATAGAAATATTCTTTTCAAAAAGAATTGGAAGCTGTTTATTTTCCAACAAACGGGACATCCGGGTTGCTATCAACAGACCATCGCGAATACTGGCAAGATCACGGGGGGCCCCACGTCCAAGGCTTAAGCGTGACAAGACCCTTTCTATATCTGGCAAGTTTTTCATTTCTGAACAAACTGCATCGCCCAAGTTGCTTTTCATTGCCCATTCTATGGCGTCCAGACGTTGATCAATAATTTGAATATTAGTAATTGGCATGGCCAGTCTGTAAGCCATTAAACGGCCCCCTGCCGCTGTCTTTGTATAATCAATTGTATTTAATAAACTGCCTTTGCGTTGCCCTGATAAAGTACAAGAAAGTTCTAGATTTCGTCGGGTTGATGCGTCGATCTGAAGGAAATTATTTTCCGCATGTTTTTTTGGTGGTTGCAAGTTTGGAAATTTTCCTTTTTGCGTCAAAAATATATATTCGGACAACGCCCCAGCGGCGGATATTTCTGCCGCGCCAAAATTACCGAACCCATCCATAGTCGATACGTTGAAGGCTTCCAATAATCTTTTTTCTGAATTCTTTAAGTTAAAACGACTGTCGGGCTGAAGGGTTAATTTTTCTTTCCACTGGCCAAGTATTTCATATAATCGGGCATTTTCTGTAAGCTTTTGCGGAATCAAAACTTCTTTAGGATCAAGCTTTGCAAGAATCGTTTCAAGCTGGCTTGCAGACCCATTTTCAATCAAAAAATTTCCTGTTGAAATATCGATTGAGGCCACGCCATAAGTTCCCTTATTTTCCGATACAGCGGTCAGAAAGTTGTACTGACTTGCTTCAAGCAAAGTGTCTTCGGTCAAAGTGCCTGGCGTTATAACCCTAACGACATCACGCTGAACAATTGATTTTGGGCCCCGTTTTTTTGCTTCAGAAGCATCTTCAATTTGTTCACAAATTGCAACTTTGTACCCTTCGCGGATTAACCTGGAAATATAGGAATCACTTGAATGAAAAGGGACGCCACACATAGGAATATCATCCCCTTCTTTTCTGCCCCTTTTGGTTAAGGTTATTTCAAGTATTTTTGCGGTCTTAACAGCATCATCAAAAAACAATTCATAAAAATCTCCAAGGCGATAAAACAACAAACAATCTGGATACTGTTGTTTGATTTCAAAATATTGTTGTAACATTGGGGTTAATTTGCCAATATTTATTTCAGATTTTGTGTTTGTATCTTGGGTGGTCATTATGTTAAAACTCTATAGTACTTGATTGTATACGAAATTACTGCCCACATTAATTTATATGTAAGGCCAATACAATATCGAATTTTTTATGAAAAATATATAATAAAGGAATTTTCAATGGCAAACGACAAGAAACAAGAGACAAAAGCAGAATTCACAGAATCAATGCCCAGCAATCCAATTACGATTAAGGCACAGTACACAAAAGATCTGTCTTTTGAAAATCCAAATATTCTTAAGCTTTTATCAGAACCAGCGGCCCAATCACCTGACATTAGTGTTAATGTCCATGTTGAAGCAAAACCTCTTGAAAACAATGATTTTGAAGTGACGTTAAATATTCAGGCCAAGGCGTCTTTGGAAAAGGCAGAGGTTTTTATTGCTGAGCTTGCTTATGCAGGTGTTTTTGGCATTGCAGAAGAAATCCCTGAAGAATCACTTAAGCCATTGGTTTTAATTGAATGCCCAAGGTTATTATTCCCCTTTGCCCGCAATATTATTGCAGAAATAACGCGTGATGGCGGTGTGCCCCCCTTGATGTTGAACCCTGTTGATTTTGTTGAAATGTACCGTCAACAAGCAAATCAAGGCAACCAAACAGCTAAAACAAAGAAAAATTAACATCAATAGTTGAAAAATAAGACTGTTGACACCAGATGAAATGCTATATGATTAATAAAAAAAATGGTAGTTGCACATGAGGGATAGTTTTCACAAACATCTTGCCACAACAAAAAAGGCAAGTAAAAAAGCAAGCAGTTGGGTTGCCAGAAAGGCAAAGCATGGATACCAGCATATAACAAAGCACCCTAAGGGATGGTTACATCTTGCAATTGGTGGTCAACTTGTCATTATATTAAGTCTTGTTTCGTGGATTGCTTATAATTTTTACTTGGCATCTGCGTTTGATTCCAATCCCAAAATGCCTGAAATCGCTGTAGAAGCAGAAGATGTGTCAACAAAAACTTTTGAACAATTCATCAATACTGTGGGGACACTAAGGTCCAATCAAACCATCACTGTTAAGCCCGAAGTTGACGGTAAGATTCAAGAAATTTTTGTTAAAAGTGGTCAGTTTGTCAAAAAAGATACGCCCCTTATCCAGTTGAATGCCACCGCTTACAAAGCACAATTTAAAGAGGCTACTGCCAAATTAAAGCTTGCCAAGGCAAAATATGAACGGGCCAAACTCCTTCAAAAACGGGGGGCTGGTAAAAAGACGGACAAGGAAGAAGCTTATGCCAGTATGCTTGTTGCTGAAGCTGAAGTTGAAAAAACGCAAAGCCATCTTGATAAAACTTTAATTACGTCCCCATTTGAAGGGTTCTTGGGGATGCTAGACATTAACTTAGGTCAATATGTCAAGGTTGGGGAAGACCTTATTACTTTGGACGACACAGACCCGATCAAAGTAGACTTCCGTATCCCCGAAAAACTGCTTACAAAAGTAAAAGTGGGTGAGCTGGTCACTTTGGAAATTGATGGATTTGACGGAAATGTTTTCGAAGCAGAAATTGAATCGATTGATACTGTCATAGATCCATTGGGGCACAGCATTCGTGTTAGGGCAAGCTTTGAAAATCTTGACAACGAATTACGCCCAGGGTTGTTTGCCAACGTGAAAATCCGAACAGAAGTACATGAAAATGTCATTATGGTTCGTGAATCCTCTGTCGAATCATTAGGCAACCAAGAATTCGTCTATGTCGTCGAAAATGGTATTGCAAAACAACGTGGCGTTAAGACAGGTGAACGGAACGGTGAACATGTGGAAATCCTTAAAGGATTGGCCCCTGGACAAAAAGTTGTTTATGCAGGACAAATGAAAATTCAACATAATGCTCCTGTTTATATAGTTCCTCCAATGACATTACAACAAGGATAAATGCTGTGAAACTTCCTGTAATTTGTATCAATAGACCCGTTCTTGCAATCGTCATGACATTGATCATGATTATTATTGGGGCCGTATCTTATACACATTTATCCCTACGCCAATATCCACGTGTTGATAAACCAATTGTCAGTATCACAACTGCGTATGAAGGTGCCAGCCCACAAATCATTGAAACCCGCGTAACAAAGATTATCGAATCTGCCTTAGCCGGGATTGAAGGTATCGACTTTATGAAGTCTGTCAGTGAAGGGGAAACAAGTCGTGTTAACATTTATTTCAAACCCGACCGTGATATTGACGCAGCAGCCAGCGATATTCGTGACCGGATATCGAAAATAAAGGTGAAATTGCCAGACGGGGCAAAAGATTCCATTATTAAAAAATCTGATGCCGACGCCATTCCTGTTTTGTATGTTGCCCTTTACAGCGAAAATAACAGTCACTCCATCGCAGAACTATATGACTATGCCCATCACTATTTAGAAAGTGATTTTGAAGCCATTGGAGGGGTTGCAGCAGTTGATCTATTTGGATCCCAAGGGCATATGATGCACATTTGGCTTGACCCTGTGAAAATGGCAGCTTACCGCATAACCACCCAAGATATTTCAACAGCATTAAAACAACAAAACATTCATAAACCTGCTGGACAGTTAAAGGGAACCGATCGCGAATACATGGTCACAACATCCGCTACGTTAAAAAGTACGGAAGAATTTAATAACGTCATCATTGCAAAAGAAAAAGATTATTTGATCAAACTTAAAGACGTTGGGCGGGCAGAATTTTCCCCTGGTGTTGAAAAAAATGTGGCGTTTTATAACAGAATGCCGGCCATTGCCATCGGGTTAATTAAAAAGTCTATTTCAAACCCATTGGAAGTTTCTGATCAGGCAAAAAAGCTTTTGCCGGAAATGAAAAGAAACTTGCCAAAAGGTATGAACCTTGCCCTTGCTGTGGATAAAAGTATCCCAATTAAACAATCTATTGATGAAGTTTATAAAACATTCTTTGAAGCCATTGTATGTGTCTTTCTTATCATTCTATTATTCTTGTGGTCTTTCCGTGCGGCCCTGATTCCGTTGGTAACCATCCCAGTTTCCATCATTGCAACGTTTACCTTGCTTTATGCCTTTGGGTTTACGTTGAACATGTTAACCTTGTTGGCCATTGTTTTGGCCATTGGACTTGTGGTTGATGATGCCATTGTCATGATGGAGAACATCCATCGTTATATTGAAAATGGCCTATCCCCCATGAAAGCAGCCCTTAAGGGTAGCCAGGAAATCAGCTTTGCCATTATTGCCATGACCCTTACTTTGGCTGCTGTTTATGCCCCTATTTCTTTATCAACGGGAACTATTGGCAAGCTTTTTACCGAATTTGCTTTGACTTTGGCAGGGTCTGTTATTATCTCGGGCTTTGTTGCGTTGACACTGACGCCAATGATGTGTTCCAGAATGTTAAAGGCGCATGATAAAAATAAAAAACCTGGCTGGTTAGGGTCAAAGATAAACAGCAGAACGAAAAAACTTCCTGTTGAGTATCATGACACTTGGACGGCCATTAAACGGGCTGCAAAAAGATTAGACTTTAATTATTACTACGGTGAATTTGAAGTTTGGTATAATGATAAACTTATCAAAGCCATGAAGTTTCGTAAAATCATCTTATCTGGGGCATTCATTTTGTTCCTTTTTGGAAGTTTTATAGGATTCAAAGTTCTGCCAAGTGAATTAACCCCTGACGAAGACCTTGGGCTTATTAATAATAGTGCCATGTTACCGCAAGGGGCAACGATTGAATTTACGAAAAAATATATGCAAGAAATTGCTGAAATCATGTCCAAAGTACCAGAAGTCGAAGGCCAACTATCCATTGTGGCCCCCCCAAATCCCATGATTATGAACATTTTGACGCCTTGGAAAGATAGAAAACGCAGCAGTTTAGACATCATCAAGGAAGTGAAACCTAAAATACGCAAAGTAACAGGTGTGAATGCATCGGCCTCCCCTGGGCGTTCTGGCATATCTTCAGGTGGTGGGTCTGATGAATCCTTACAGTTTGTTTTACAGACCACAAAATCCCAATCTGAATTGGAATCTGCCTCTTCTATCTTACAAGGTGCTTTAAGTCGGGCGCGGGCCATTCCTTACCTTATGACAGACAAGGAAGATGCCATTCAAGAATATGTTGTGAATATTAAACGCGATAAAGCGGCCCTTCTTGGGATTGATGTTTCTGCCATTGCCGAAGCCTTTGACACCTTTATCAGTGGCCGCCGCATAACAGACTTTAAAAAAGATTCTGAACAATATGATGTTGTCATGTCTGTTCGTGATGACAAAAAACGTTCCCCCAATGATCTAAGCAATATGTATATCCGGGGCACTAATAACAAAGAAACCATGATTCCGATTTCTTCTGTCGTGGATATCAGCCAAGAACGTATCCCCGCACGTATTAACCACTACAACCAATTACGGTCCGTGACATTAAGTGGTGAACCTGCCAAAAACTTAAGCATGGGGGAAGTTGTTGAAGTCTTCCAAAAAGTTGCAGACCAAGTTCTTCCTGACACAATTCGCACAGAATTTTCTGGGGAAACAAAACAGTATATGGAAGCCCAATACACAATTTACTTAATCTTTGGTCTGGCCTTAATCTTTATTTATTTGATTATGGCGGCCCAGTTTGAAAGCTTTATTGACCCCCTTATTATTATGTTCTCTGTTCCCATGTCTTTATCGGGGGCCTTAATCACTTTATGGATGACAGGGCATTCTTTAAGTATTTACAGTCAGATTGGGTTGGTCACCCTGATCGGGTTGATTACAAAACACGGTATTTTGATTGTTGAATTTGCCAATGTTATTCGTGATGAAAACCCGAAAATATCCCGTATTAATGCGGCGATTCGGGCAACAATGTTGCGTTTGCGCCCCATTCTTATGACAACAGGTGCCATGGTTTTAGGGGCTGTTCCCCTTGTTATGGCAAGTGGCGCCGGTGCTGTAAGCCGGAGCCAAATTGGTTGGGTTATTGTTGGGGGAATGTCAATTGGAACGATCTTTACCTTATTTGTTATTCCGGCTGCGTACAGTATTCTTGCCCGTAAGGATAGAAGCAATGTGTCAAAAAAAGGGATAAAAGCCTAAGTCTTTATTGACTTTTAACTGATTACCTTTATTTTAAACGAATGATATTTCTTATGGTCCCCTTCGTCTAGTGGCCTAGGACACCGCCTTCTCAAGGCGGTAACACGGGTTCGACTCCCGTAGGGGACACCAAAACAAAAACAGAGCGATTGACATGAAAAAACATATATTTTCTAAATTAAAAATTTTAACTGTTTTATTTATTTCTTTAAATATTACAAGCTGCAAGCGGCCAGGTAGAGATATTTATAATTATGATGAGGTTGGAAAAACAACTGCAGTTACCTTTGGAACAATTATAAAATCCCGTTCAATTGGAATTATTGGAAAAAATAGTGGTATTACTGCTGGTGTTGTCGGGGCTGCGGGTGCAGGAGGCGGTTCATATGTTGGCGGAAATTCAGGAACTGCTTGGGCTGTAGGCATAGGTGCAGTTGCGGGTGGCATAATCGGTTATTTAATTGAACAAGGGTTTTCTGACCGTGAAGGTGTTGAATATACTGTTGTCTTGGAAAATGGCGTTGTTATAACCGCTGTCCAAGAACTCCCTAAAAAAGAAACCCCCTTACCTGTTAACTCACGTGTTATTGTGCAGAATACAGGTGGGTTCCAAAGGGTGCTTCCTGCCGAAGATTTACCAACTGAAATAAAAAGACCTAAAGGAATTAAAATAAATGACTAGTCCCCTAAAAAATTTATGTTTATGTATTCTATTTGCCCTTCTTAGTAATTGCACATCTACTATAAATGTCCACAATGTAGACGTAAGCACGCCGGTTGGCTTGAAAAAAATAAAAGGGAATTATGCGGCTTATATTCAAACTGGGGGATGGGTGTTGAAATCTAAAGCAAAAGGATTTGCCTGCTCCGCTTGGAAACATAAAATTGATTTAAATTCTTCTTATAAAAAATCCATGAAAAGCTTATTAGAAAATTCTCTTGAAAATATAACTTTTTATGATCGTGTATTAACAAAACAAGAATTAAATGACAAGGGCTACAACGCACAAATAAGTATTCTTCAAGGAAATGCTGCGTCTGGGTTTAGTGTTAACCCAGGGTTCTTTACAAGCAATATTGAAACAACAATAGATTTGAATGCTATTGTGTCTTCTTTTGGAAAATCTGGCCTGCAATTTCAAAAAGAATTCAAAGTAAGTGGGAAAGGCTGTAATGACTCTATGGGATGTTCGGGAGAAAAAGGTGCGCAAGCTGCCGCTGTAGAAGCAATCCGCCAACTTGTTGAAATAGGATCTTTGTATATTCGCGACGGATTACATAGCGTCACTTAAAGACTATCGGCAAATTTATGGTTCACATCCCCATCCCTGGTGCAAGACACCGCCTTCTCAAGGCGGTAACACGGGTTCGACTCCCGTAGGGGACACCATTTATAATTTTTTAAGAATAGAAAAAATGCAAAAAGCAGTAGTAATTTATACTAAAGATCAATTAGATAACCAATTAAACCAAACTTACATAACGCACGTTGATCTAATAAACAAGAACGGCGTCATTGAGCCTTTAAAAGAATGGCCCCATAACTACATAAATGAAATATCAGCTAGGAATAATCAGGAATTTTATCCCTGGGAAGCCCTAGAGTATGCGAAGGTCATATCTGCTGCAAAAAATTTAAGAATATTCTATTTTAACCCAGGGGAAAAACTTCCTATACCGATAGTAATTGATAGTAATGTTATTTTGGATAAAAGTAAGAAAGATCACTATGAATGGCTCAAAGCCTTAAGCAACGCAAAAATTATAATTCTTACTGAACCATCCTCAGTTACAGATGAAATTGGAAATAATAAAAGAAACGATAAAATGCACTATTTTTTTAGTGTTCGCGAATATAACCAGAAAGAAAAAACAGATAAATTTATTAATGAAAACAAAGGCAATTCTAAATTCAAAAATATGGAAAAAGACTTAACTCATATTTACCAATCCACTGAAACATGGAAAGGACATGGTTATTTTTTAACTTGGGATAAAGGACTCTTGAAAAAAAATGAAAAACTTGAATATCCTGTTCTGAAAACTCCTGAGGAATTTATAGATATGCTTACTTTACTCAATTAAGGGTTCGACTCCCGTAGGGGACACCATTTATAATTTTTTATTTCAAATTTTCAAAAAAGTAATTTCTTTTGTCTTTTTATGTTAAATTATAAAAAACAGGGGGAGAATTACAATGAATCAAAAAACTAAAAAAGGACTAAGCAAGGTCCCAGAGGTCACTCTGGTATTTTGGATTATAAAAATATTTGCCACAACCTTAGGCGAAACAGGCGGAGACGCTGTTTCAATGTCTATGAAACTAGGGTATCTGGTCGGCAGCGCAATTTTTTTGGCGATCTTTGTTCTTGCCGTCATCGCACAAATAAAAAGCCCCAAATTTCACCCTGGGATTTATTGGATAACAATTATCGCCTCAACAACTGTTGGAACAACTTTTGCTGATTTTGCAGATAGATCCCTTAACATTGGCTATACGGGTGGATCTTCTGTTATTTTAATTTTATTATTACTTTCTTTATTTACTTGGTATCAAGCCACCGGCAGTATCTCAATCCGTTCTGTTATATCAACAAAATCCGAAGTTTTTTATTGGGTAACCATCATGTTTTCCCAAACACTTGGGACGGCAGTTGGGGATTGGACAGCGGACACAGCTTCATTAGGATACCTTTTCTCAGCAGGGATATTTGGCGGGTTATTACTTGTCTTGGTCGTCTTTTATTTTACAACTGCGATTTCTCGTACTTTTCTTTTTTGGGCTGCCTTTATTCTAACGCGCCCTTTAGGTGCTGTTGTAGGCGATTTCTTGGACAAACCAACTGATCACGGTGGGTTGGCATTAAATCGTTATACGGCGTCATTGGTTTTAATTTCTGCCATTTTCCTGCTTGTATTTATTTTCAAACAAAAGGCCGCAACAAAAAACCATTGATTGTGTGCGACACCCCTAAGTTTTGTTTTTATAATTCATCAGCAAATTTATGGTTCACATCCCGGTGCAGGGCTTCGTCTTCGCGAACAATTAAAACAACATCCCTTAATGTTGCGTCCTTGTTAAGCTTCCAATATTTAATGGCAATTTCTGGGGCAGGTTCATTAAGCAATCGCCCTGCATCAATTTCTTTTAAATATTCGGTATAGCTATGAACAGCCTCTTCTTCTAAATAACCAACAAAACGATGAGCTGTTTTTGCAGATAATATATACATCAAAGTATAAAAAATAATGAAAAAGAATTGCGCTGCGACAATCAGTAAACGTTCCAAAAACGAAGGGTGGGCAACTTTAATAAAAGTCATAAGGTGCATACGTTCGTTATCGGCCTCTTCCAATAATTCATGGATCCAACCTTTATCATCTTGGATACGACGCAAGCATTTAAAGTGAATTAAGCCGGCCCCAACCATCCCCGGGACGGCCGCAACAGTTTCCAAAACAACAGCCCGGTGGCCATATCGTTTTCGAAAGAAAGCATCAGCAAAAATACGCATGAATTTAACCAAAGCATAAGCAAACTTATCCCTGAATGTTTTTGGTTTTTTATGTTTAATTTTCATATAAATATATTAATCCTTTGGGTAAGGAATGTCCACTTATTTAAAGTATTTTGAAACATCGCTTAATAGGCACCATCCCAGCTTTCTTCTTCAACAAATTTTGACTTGGTGACCCTAAATAAACTAAGAAAATATTCATTCAGAGCCTTTTTTGTCAAATCATCAGAAGGCATAAAATTATGTTCCACTTGGCATCTGAGTCTTGGTAACACCCCCTGAATTTTTGTATGATTCTTTAGCCAATAAATCAAAGAATGTAACTCATCAGGGTCAATAGGAATGAAAAAAGTAACCCTATCATCTGCCTCTGTCCGACGGGTGATGTCCTTACTTTTAAAGTCATTAAAGATCTTAAAAAGTGGGTAGGTTCGATCACTGCCTTCTCTGGATACTAACCTAGGAATAACATCCTTTTTAAAGCTTGCCCAAAACCCCTTTACAATATGACTTAAGCCTATATGAATAATAACCTGAACTTTTTTACCAGATTTCGTCAAGGCCGCCCCTTCATCAAGATCTCTTTTTTGCAATTCCGATAAACGGCCCCTGAATTCAACAACCCGCCAATTGGTTGACCAAGCCTCTGCAAGTTGTTCCCCCGAAGGGTCATAGGCAGCGGCACATTTTCCATCTGCAGATAGGAACAATAAAAAGATAAGTTTTATATAAAAAAGGTTTCTTAGGTTTAATTTTCTTGGAATCATCTCATATCTCTATTTTATTTATTATTATTTTCTTAGTTTTTGTCTTTTTCAACCTCATTCACTGCCAAGGCTGACAGACTGCGGGGGTTTTTATCGATTGGGTCAAGGTCTTCTATCTCTTGCTTTGACGGCACCGCGCCCAATTCTTTGAATTTTCGGGCTGTCACCATCACACGACGTTCAACGGTTCCAACTGCCTGATTATATGAATCCACAGCGTTGCCAAGGTGCTTGCCCAATCTTTGAAAATGACCACCCAAATCGGCAATACGCTTATGCAGTTCTTTACCCAGTTCGCTTATATCTTTTGCATTGGCTGCCAACTGTTCTTGACGCCATCCGTATGAAACCGCCCGTAACAGCGCGATTAAGGTTGTGGGTGTGGCCAAAATAACCTTTTGATCTGCCCCCAATTCAATTAATTCTGGATCTTGTTCCAGGGCTGCACTAAAAAAAGTTTCCCCCGGCAAGAACAGAACAACAAATTCAGGGGAAGGGCTGAATTTATCCCAATAAGATTTGGCACTTAGGGCCATAATATGCTGTCGCACTTGACGGGCATGTGCCTTTAATTTTAATGTTTTTGTTGCAGGATCTTTGGCCTCCAGAGCCTCTAAATATGCGGCCAGAGGTGCCTTGGCATCCACAATAATATTTTTATTTCCGGGAAGGCGTATAATCATATCAGGTCTTAAGCGCCCATCTTCAGTATTGGCTGAGGTTTGCTCTGTAAAATCACAGTGGGAAACCATGCCCGCCATTTCAACAACACGTTTTAATTGCATTTCGCCCCAACGCCCCCGGACTGTGGGCGCGCGCAAAGCATTAACCAGATTATGGGTTTCTGACCTTAAATCTTTTTGCGTTTGAATTAAGTTGCCCACTTGTTCTTTCAGGTTTTCATAGGCCCCTACCCGATTTTTTTCCAGTTCATTAATTTTCTTATCGACAGATCCCAAAGCCTCTGTCACTGGGGTCATTAAATCTTGGATGGCTTTTTGACGAGAGGCCAAATCTGTCTTGGCCCCATCTTGGAATTTTTCCAACGTTGACTTGGCCAAATCCAGAAAGGCTTTGTTATTATTTTGTAAGGCTTCGGATGATAATGATCTGAAAGCATGCCGCAAGTTTTCTTCGGCCTCTTTTAATGTTTGAAGTTTTTCCTGCATGCTTTGGCGTTCTTTTTCCAAAGTTGTTTCCAACCCGACATTTCTATTTTGAACATCCATCAACCGATTTTGCAATTCCATAATTTTGGATTCAAGTTCTGGCACACGTCTTGCTTTTTCTTCTGCAATAATGCGGGCCTGCATTTCCTGGGATCCCGCGGGTTTTCGACGCAGTAAAACAAGCAAAACTATTGCAAAAATTAAGGACATGGAAAGGATGGTGATTACTTCAAAGGTCATTTTTTTAATTCTAAAGTTGACTACAATTTAAATTCATATAATTCTATCAGGTAATAAAATTAACATACATTGAATTTTTTAGTTAGGCAAACCAATGGCGCAAAATCTTTTCCAAGCAAGTTTCGGTATTTTATTTTTCATCGTCTTTTGTTGGGTCATCAGTGAAAATCGCAAAAACGTTCATTCCTTTCAGGTGATTATTGGCTTAATGGTACAGTTTGCCTTTGCCGCCGTTATTATGCATGTGCCGTTTGTTCAAAAGTTTTTTAAATGGATTGCCAACGGTGTCATGGCTTTAAAAGATGCCACGATGGAAGGCACCAAATTTGTATTTGGATTTATTGGTGGCGGTGATTTACCGTTTGAATCCACTGGCAATACCTTTGTTTTTGCGTTCCAAGCCTTGCCCATGATTATCGTGGTCAGTGCCTTGTCCATGTTATTATTCCATTGGCGAATTTTACCTTTGATGGTTAGGGGGATTTCCTGGTTAATGCGCAAATCAATGGGCATTGGTGGGGGTCTGGGGGTCTGTAGTGCCGCCCAAGTATTTTTGGGCCAGACAGAAGCCCCCTTGCTTGTGCGTCCTTATTTAAAAGACATGAACCGCAGCGAAATATTTTCAATCATGTGTATGGGGTTTGCCACAACATCTGCCACCATCATGGGTTTATATGCTTTGGTTCTTGAACAAACCGTTCCCAATTCAATGGTTCATATTTTAACAGCGTCCATTATCAGTGTGCCCGCCGCATTAACTTTATCGCGCATTGTGGTTCCAAATACACAGGATCGTACTTCAGGGAAATTGCATTCTCCTTATGAATTTTCAGGATCAATGGATGCCATATCCAAAGGAACAACGGATGGTATTCGTCTGTTCATCAATGTTTTGGCCATGTTAATTGTTTTTGTTGCCTTGGTAACCTTGGTTAATATGATTCTTGGAAATCTGCCTTACTTTAATAACGAACCCATCACCCTTCAACGCATGCTTGGGGCTGTTATGGCGCCAGTAACTTGGCTTATGGGTGTGCCGTGGAAAGATGCCCTATCCGCAGGATCTTTGCTGGGAATTAAAACCATTTTGAATGAATTCTATGCCTTTACTGAACTGGCCAAAATAACAGATGCCCAAATGTCTGTGCATAGCCGTATCATTATGACTTATGCGTTATGTGGATTTGCCAATATCAGCAGCGTTGGAATTATGATTGGGGGCTTTGGCAGCATCGTTCCAGAACAACGAAATGAAATAATTTCCTTAAGTTTCAAAGCCTTAATTGTTGGCACACTTTCATCCTGCCTAAGTGGAACAGTTGTTGGTATTTTATGGTGGTTCGGATAGAAAAATTATTCACCCTTAAATCAGATTACAAACCGGCGGGGGATCAACCCCAAGCCATAAAGCAACTTATTGCCGGCCTGCATGAAAATCAAAAAGATCAAGTTTTACTTGGGGTAACAGGATCAGGTAAAACGTTTACCATGGCCCACACCATTAATGAAATGCAGTGCCCTGCCCTGATTATGGCCCCGAACAAAACTTTGGCAGCCCAATTATTTTCAGAAATGAAAGAATTTTTTCCAGATAATGCGGTGGAATATTTCGTATCTTATTATGATTATTATCAGCCAGAGGCCTACGTTCCCCGGCGTGATTTATTTATTGAAAAAGAAGCCAGTATAAACGAACAATTGGACCGCATGCGCCATGCGGCCACCCGGTCTTTGTTTGAACGCCCAGATACCATTATTGTGGCCAGTGTATCTTGTATTTATGGCATTGGATCGGCTGAGGTTTATAGCAGTATGGCCCTTCCCCTAAAAAAAGGGGAAGTCATAAGCCGCCAAGACCTCTTGAAAAAATTGGTGGAACTGCAATATGCCCGCAATGATATAGATTTTAAACGAGGCACATTTCGTGTTCGGGGGGACCTTGTTGAAATATTCCCCTCGCACAGCGATACCCTGGCCTGGCGCCTGGATATGTTTGATGACGATATTGAAGGCATCTATGAAATTGATCCCCTAACAGGGAAAAAATCAACAGAGCTGCAAAGCGTAACAATTTATCCCAATAGTCACTATGTCACCCCGCGCCCCAGTTTAAACCAAGCTATTAAGCAAATTAAAATTGATTTGAAAACCCGCATTCAAGAATTTGAATCTGAAAACAAATTAATTGAAGCCCAAAGAATACGCGAACGTGTGTCATTTGACATTGAAATGATGGAAGCCACCGGCAGTTGCGCCGGTATTGAAAATTATTCTCGCTATTTAACAGGTCGAACACCTGGTTCCCCACCTCCAACCCTATTTGAATACTTGCCAAAAAACAGCCTATTGTTTGTGGATGAAAGTCATATTGGTGTGCCACAGATACATGGAATGTATAAAGGGGACCGGGCGCGCAAAACAAACCTGGCTGATTTTGGTTTTCGTTTGCCGGCCTGCAAAGATAACCGACCTATGAAATTTGAAGAATGGGATGAATTACGGCCCCGCACTGTTTTTGTATCTGCAACGCCAAACAGTTGGGAACTGGAACAAACCCACGGTGAATTTGCCGAACAAGTTGTGCGTCCCACCGGCCTTTTGGACCCGGTTTGTATCGTGCGCCCAACGGAAACGCAGGTGGATGATTTGATTGCTGAATGTGTGGAAAGTTCCAAAAAGAATGAACGCGTTCTGGTGACCACCTTGACAAAAAAAATGGCCGAAGCCCTAACAGAGTATATGAGTGAGGCTGGGTTGAAAGTTCGCTATGTGCACTCTGATATTGATACGCTTGAACGCATCCAAATTATTCGGGATCTGCGCCTTGGTAACTTTGAAGTTTTAATTGGTATCAACCTTCTTCGTGAGGGATTGGACATTCCAGAATGTGGCTTGGTGGCCATTTTAGACGCTGATAAAGAAGGGTATTTAAGATCAAAAACATCCTTAATTCAAACCATTGGCCGGGCCGCACGTAATGTTGATGGACGGGCCATTTTGTATGCTGATACCATGACAAAATCAATGTCCGCCGCGATCGAAGAAACCCATCGTCGCCGTGAAAGGCAACAAAAATATAATGCCGCCAACGGAATTACCCCTGAAAGTATCAAGAAAAATATTAATAATATTTTGGCCAGTGTCTTTGAAAAAGATCACGTTACTGTTGATATAAAAGAAGCCCGTAACCTATCGAAAAAAGAACTTCAAAAAGAAATTAAGGATCTATCCAAGGAAATGCACGAACTTGCCAGTAATTTAGAATTTGAAAAGGCAGCAAAACTGCGGGATCGCATTAAGAAGTTAGAGAATGATAATTTATTAAAGGGCTAAAACCCCCTTTTAATATTGAATATTTATTACTTTTGACTTACTCTGACACCCTATTTAGAAAAGAAAGATCACGTATATGAAATTACCCAATCCCAATGGATTAACCGGAAAATTATTAATTGCAGCCCCAAAACTGCAAAGTGATATTTTTGCCCAATCGGTTATTTACATGATTGGACATGATGAATTTGGGGCTGTGGGACTTGTTATTAACCAAACGGCGCCAAATGTCACGATTGATGATTTATATGCTGATTTTAAGATCACCAAACCCAATATCCTTACGAAAAACCCCATTCATTTTGGGGGACCTGTTGATGTAAACCTGGGTCTTGTTGTTCATAGTCCTTCACCAACAATAAAAAAGGCTGTTAAGGTTGGCAAAAACATTGCCATCAGTGCATGTCATGATTTTTTAAAACAAGCCACAATTGATAATCAGCCAGATCATTTTTTATTAACACTTGGTTATGCCAGCTGGGAAGAAGGTCAGCTGGAAAAAGAATTAAAAGAAAGTGATTGGCTTACCCTGGATGCCACCCCTGATATTATTTTTGATAAACAGGATGACCATAAATGGACCCACGCCTTGGCATCTTTAAAGATAAATAAAACCGTTCACAGCCACCAAGTTGGCTTGGCTTAGATTAATCTTTCTATTCACCGACCTGTTATTTGATTGCAGAATGCGAGGCTGTGTTTACCAGTTACGCTTTACCTTCGTCATTCTTAATTTAGCCTGTCCTAGACTCCGATCCAGAAGTCTATGGCAACCAAATTGTCTGTAATGAACACCCATACACGGGGCGACGATTTCTATGCAAAGACAGACCCTCTCGATTGTCGTCCCGGACTTGATCCGGGATCCAGTCATAAACTAAAAGGCAGGCGGGTTGTATTCGGTGAATACTTCTCTGGGCCCCGCATCAAGTGCGGGGCGACGAGGTAAGATAGGTCCAGATACCGGTCGACTTTAATGGGAAACCTGATGAAGAAAGTGATTATACCCTGGTGTCAAGCACAGGGCGACGAAGGTGAAGGGAGTCGCATGGAACGACGCATGGGTTGCCGTTTATAAAACAGATAACTCTTTTAAAAACTTGTTAATTCCTTGCAATTTTTCTTGGGGGGTTTTCCATGATCTGATCAGAACCATTTTTTGGTCAGGGCGCAATTTAACCGTGCCATACTGGCGGGAAACAAACTGTAACAACTTATCAACATAGGGCACCTGATTTTTATAGAAACTAATTAGGATTCCTTTGGCCCCAGCATCAATACTTTGAATATTCAGTGTGATGCATAATCTTTTGATTTCTATTGTATCGATTAAATTTTTAACTTCTTCTGGTAATGCCCCAAATCGATCTGTCATTTCTGCTGTAAATTCATTAATATTTTCATCACAATCCAGCTTACTGATACGTCGATACAGACTAAGACGCAGATTCAAATCAGGCACATATGTATTTGGAATTAAAATATCCAACCCCAGATTAATATTGGGCGTCCAGTCTTCTTTCACCGTATGCTTGTGATCCCCACTTTTAACCTTATGCAAGGCCTCTTCCAACATATGGTTGTACAGGCCAATACCAACCTCTTTAATTTGGCCCGATTGCTGTTGTCCTATTAAATTTCCTGGCCCACGAATATCCATATCATGGCTGGCCAGCGTGAACCCTGCACCCAATCCTTGAACAGATTTAATAACCTCTAGCCTTTTTTCTGCGGTGCCTTTTAGTATTTTATTGGGTGGTAGGGTTAAGTAGGCATACCCCCGCACCTTTGAACGTCCCACACGCCCACGTAATTGGTGCAATTGTGACAGGCCAAACATATCAGAACGATACACAATCAAGGTATTGGCATTGGGAATATCCAACCCTGATTCAATAATATTGGTGGAAATCAATACATCAAATTGACGGTTTTCAAAGGCCTTCATAATGTCAGCCATTTCATCTGGCGGCATTTGACCATGGCCAATTTTTATTTTAACTTCGGGAACAATTTTTAATAAACGTTCTTGCAGATCTTCAATGTCATTAATCCGGGGACAGACACAAAACACCTGCCCGCCTCTTTGATATTCACGTAAAATAACTTCTCGGATAGTGACAGAATCAAATGGCATCACAAACGTATGAACAGACAGACGGTCCACTGGCGGTGTCGCGATAATACTCAGTTCCCTTATGCCAGAAACAGCCATCTGTAATGTTCTTGGGATTGGGGTCGCACTCATCGACAGGACATGTACATTCTCTGCCAAATTCTTTAGATGTTCTTTTTGTTTGACGCCAAAATGTTGTTCTTCGTCCAAAACAACCAACCCCAAATGGGAAAACTTGATTGATTTGGATAATAATGTATGGGTCCCAATGACAATTTGAATTTCGCCTTTTTCCAACTGTTCTTTTATTCTTTTGGTTTCTGCTTGCTTTTGCAGCCTGGACAAGAAAGCAATATTAACCCCAAACCCTTTAAAGCGTTGGACAAAGTTTTCATAATGCTGATGACATAGGATCGTCGTGGGGGCCACAATTGCCACTTGAAAACCCGACATGGCGGCAACAAAGGCGGCCCGCATGGCAACCTCTGTCTTTCCAAACCCAACGTCTCCGCACAGCAGGCGATCCATCGGCTTGTTTTTGCCCATATCCTGGATGATATCGCCAATGGCATCCAGTTGGTCTTCTGTCTCTGTGTATGGGAATTTTTGACAAAACTCACTATATATACCTGTGTCAAAAGGAATCGGTTCCGCAATCAATTTTTGCCGTTTGGCGGCCAGGTTGATAAGCCCTTCGGCAATTTCAAATATACGTTCTTGGACTCTTTTCTTCCTGTTTTGCCAGCCGACACCCCCAAGTTTATCCAGAACAGCATCTTCTGATGCCCCGTAAATACTTAAATCATCAATATTTTCAACCGGGATAAATAATTTATCACCCCCTGCGTATTCTAATTCCAGACAATCATGTGATGCTTCATTAATTGAAATATTTTGCAAGTCTATATAACGTCCCAAACCATGGGTTTTATGAACCAGCAAATCACCTGACTTAAAGTTTTCAAGTTCTAAACTAAGTTTCTTTTTGCCGGATCGTTTTTTCTGACGAATAATTTGATCCCCCAGAATATCTTGTTCTGTCAGAACTTCGAAATCTTTTCCTTGAAACCCACCATCAAATGGGGCCGAAACAACAGCTGTTTTTGGGGGTTTTGTAAAAGAAAACCCTTTAACATTTTTGAAAATATCAACCTCTGTTGCTTTGAAAAAAGCCGCCGTTAAAGTTGATTTTGCCCCTTGTGTTTTGGCAGTAACCAAAATCTTTTTCTTTGATTCAGACAGATAATCTGTAACAGATTGATAAATCGTTTCTTGTTTATTTTGGCGTTCTGCAATAAAATTCTTTGAATTTCTTATCCCAATATCATGGCCATTTTTATCATCAAAATTGGTGATCTTAACTGTCTTTAATGCTGTTAATTCTTTTAAAACCTTTTCTTCTGAAAGAAATAAACATTCTGGATTCAAGGGTCGATAGGCAACATCTTCCTTACCCATATAACCTTTTGAATCACTTCGTGCTTGGTAATGATCCAAAACTTGGGTATGAAAATTTTTCAATGTTTCTTCGGATTTAATATCCATAAACACATGGTCAGGGTTATACGCATCCATAAAGGACGTTAGTTTTGGATAGAATAAAGGCAACCAATGTTCATACCCCATGAACTGTCTTTTTTCTGAAATTGCTTCGTACAAAGGATCTTTACAAGCCTCAATCCCAAACAGGCTTCTATATTTTTCACGAAATAAATCGATGGCGGAATTTGTTAAGAAAACTTCTGTTAATGTGGATAAATGAATTTTTTCAACACTGTTTTGGGATCTTTGGGTTTCAACATCAAAAGTTTTGATGCTTTCTACCTCGTCCCCAAAAAAGTCCAATCTGTAAGGAAGCTCTTCGCCTGTTGGGAATAAATCAAAGACACTGCCACGCACGGCATATTCGCCAACATTATAAACAATGTCCACACGTTCATAACCGTTCTTTTCACAATAGGTTATTAAGTCATCTAACTTACTTGAACGCCCTGATTTAACATCAATAGAATTCTGCACAAATTGTCCCAGCGTTGGTATTTTCTGAGCCAAAGCCCCCATGGTTGTAATAATACAGGTATTCCTTGGTTTCTTGGCGATATGTGAAAAAGTCTTAATACGCTCTGACAAACAATCTTTACTGGGGGACACCCTATCATAGGGCAAACAATCCCATTCAGGGAAAACAAAAATATCGAACTTGGGTGCAAAGAAATCCAGTTCTGCTTTGACTTGTCGCATCTTTGAATCATTTTGGGCGATAATCAAAACATTATCATGTTCTAACTTTTCTAAGAATTGAAAATAAGCATAGCCATGCGCCGCATCTGGCAAATTAGATAGGCAGACCGATTTATTATCAATATATTCTTTAAAAATTTTAGAAAAAGTCATATCCTAAAAAAGCTTATATAGATTTAAATATCAAGTGTTAAAATAAAAACACCCCCTATATTTAATAAGGGTTCTTTGCAAGATGATATTTTGTGAGGGGAGTTTTAGGAAAAGTGAAGTTTTTGACGCGCAGCGTACCTATTGTACGTGAGCATCACAAACAAGATTTGACGCCAAAATCGCCCAAAAAGAACGCCTTGCTGTGACAAGATTAAATCGATTGGCTTAAAAAAAAGGCCGGATAAATCCGGCCAGTCTAACAGGGAGGCTTTTATTACGTCTGGCGACGTAACGTGGAGGCTTGCTCCACTCTCCAAGAATTGCTCTTGGAAACTTTTTGTAAGAACTTTTACTTCGTTGCCTACACCTGTAATATATAAATAATAATAAAAATTACCACCATTTTCTTTACCTTATAGCTATGCTTTTTTTGCATAGCAATTAAGTTATTGTTTTAACTGGTTTTTTTTGGAAAGTTATTTTGAAAAAAAATATTTTTCTATTATTTTAAACCTTTTGAGCCTTATAATGAATAAATATAGGATTTTAGTTAAATGAAAGCATTCTCAACACCTTCAATGAACTTTGATGACAGAGATCACTCGGTCGATATGCTTATTCTGCATTACACAGATATGCTAAGTGCAACCGCGGCTTTGGATCGCTTAAAAGATCCAACGGCAAAAGTCAGCGCCCATTACTTAATTTCTGTGGACGGCCTGATATATAACCTGGTATCCGAAGAAAAAAGGGCCTGGCATGCCGGTTTAAGCCAGTGGAAAGATCGGAAAAATATTAACCACCACTCCATTGGCATCGAATTGGACAATCCGGGACATTCTAACGGATACCAGCCCTTTCCTCCTGTGCAAATGAATGCCTTGGTTGATTTGATAAAAGACATCCGAACAAGATGGGAAATTCCAGACCATCACATTCTTGGCCATTCTGATATTGCTGTCGACAGAAAAAAAGATCCCGGAGAATTATTTGATTGGAAATTTTTGGCAGATAATAATATTGGATTGTGGCCCAAAGATACCGGACAAAAAAAGATATCAGACACTGAATCCATTCAATACTTAAAAGCCATCGGTTATCATTTTGACAATAAAAATACAGACAAAGCCATCTTGGCCTTTCAACGCCATTTTTTGCCACAGAACCTTTCTGGCAAACCAGATGACTTAACAAAACAAAGAATTCAGTCTGTTCATGCATGTTTCTGTGAAAATCTATAAAAAACCCCTTGAAATTGCGGGCCAAGTCTTATATGTATAGTAAAGAATTTAAATTTAAGGTATTAAGACAATGAAAAAAGGCATTCACCCTGACTATCATGAAATTAAAGTTGTTATGACTGATGGAACAGAATACACAACACGTTCAACCCTTGGTAAACCTGGGGCAGTTCTAAAGCTTGAAGTTGATCCAAAGACACATCCTGCATGGACAGGTGTACATCGTCTTCTTGGAAGTGGTGGTCAATTAAGCAAATTCCAAAGCCGTTTCAAAGGCCTTGGTGGCAAACAATAGTTTTACTTGTTACAAGTCAAGAAGCCGGTTATACCGGCTTTTTTTGTATCTTTTTTCCACCCCTGTATCAACCGCCACTGACCTGAGGCCCCATTGACCCAGGGCGGTAGAGTCACCAGATATAACCTGCCTGCCGTTTAGATTATGACTGGATTCCGGATCAAGTCCGGAATGACGATACGTATAAAATCACCGGGGTATAATCATTTGTCATTAAGCTTATGATAGCCTCCCAACTTCGTCGCCCCGCACTTGATGCGGGGTCCAGGGCCATATTCACCGGATACAATTTTTGTCATTCTGGTGCTTGACACCAGAATCCAGAAGTCTACGGCAATCAAATTCTCTGTGATGAACACCGCTGTGGATTCCGGATCAAGTCCGGAATGACAATGAAGAGGGGCTGTCTTTACATAGAAATCGTCGCCCCGTGTATAGGTTCACAAATTCGTTGACTATTTTACCTCGTCGCCCCGCACTTGATGCGGGGTCCAGGGCCGTATTCACCGGATACAATTTTTGTCATTCTGGTGCTTGACACCAGAATCCAGAAGTCTACGGCAATCAAATTCTCTGTGATGAACACCGCTGTGGATTCCGGATCAAGTCCGGAATGACAAAGTGAGAGGAGGCAGTTGGTGTGTGGATCCCGGATCAAGTCCGGGATGACGAAGTAAAATAGGTCTCCAGAAATCGTACCATAATCCGGTAAACACCGCTGTGGATTCCGGATCAAGCCCGTGAATATTATAAAAAAGCAGCAGATCAGGGGAATAGTGAGGCCCAAATTGCCTATAATGTGCTTTCTTAGGTAGACCACTTTTAAATAGGTATATTTACTTTACCCTCTTGAATTATTATATGAAAACCTATAAAACTTATTTATTAGAAGTTCTAAAAGGAAAACAATGCAAACAGTATTAATCGTAATTTTATTAATCGTAACTTTGGCCATGATTGGCGTCATCTTATTGCAAAAAAGCGAGGGTGGAACAGGTCTTACAGGTGGTTCTGGAATGGGTGGCATGATGTCCAGCCGCGCAGCCGCCAACCTATTAACCCGAACAACAGGCATTCTTGCAGCAATATTCATGGTTTTGTGTTTAATCTTGGCCATTATGTCAGGGCGCACGATGGAGCCAAAGTCCATTTTTGACACAGATTCGGCTGCAAAAACAGAAACTGCAGAGCCAATGGAAAAAGACGACGCACCCATTAGTCAATAGTATTCTTTTGAAGTGCCCTTCTGTTTTTCTGTAAAGCTTAGGGGAACCAAGCAGAATTCATGTGTTGCCAACAGGTACATGATGCCGGATATATGCACCGTTGCAAATTCCCTGTTCACGTCAAAAGATGGTAATAAGGGAATGCTAAATCAATTAATGTAAAGAGGGCATAAATGAAACGCTACATTTTTGTAACCGGAGGCGTCTTATCCTCCCTTGGAAAAGGTATTGCAGCTGCGTCACTTGGGGTATTGCTTCAGGCCAGGGGATACAAGGTAAGGATACGCAAATTGGACCCTTATTTGAATTGCGACCCTGGAACGATGAGTCCCTATCAACATGGCGAAGTCTTTGTCACAGAAGATGGCGCCGAAACTGATCTTGATCTTGGTCATTATGAACGCTTCCTCCATCAAAACTGTTCTTCTTTTGACACAACAACAGCCGGAAAAATTTATTCCAATGTGATTGATAAGGAACGTAAGGGAGATTACCTGGGGGCCACTGTCCAAGTTATTCCCCATATCACAGACGAAATCAAAGAATACATTGCAAATGATGATTTTGATGTTGACTTTATGATTTGTGAAATTGGGGGAACAATTGGGGATATTGAAAGCCTTCCTTTTATTGAAGCCATCCGCCAGTTTGCCTATGCCGTTGGGCGGGAAAATACATTATTTATGCATCTTACCCTCCTTCCCTATCTTACAACGTCCGGGGAAATTAAAACAAAGCCAACGCAGCATTCTGTGAAAGAGCTTTTAAGTCATGGAATTCAGCCTGACATCCTGCTTTGCCGGGCATCAAAACTTATTACAGAGGACGAACGTAAAAAAATATCATTGTTCTGTAACCTTCCCCAAAAGAATGTTATCAGCGCCATTGACGTTAGTTCTATTTACAAAGTCCCAAGTAATTTACATGAACAAGGTCTTGATACTGTTGTCTGTAATCATTTTAATTTGAAATCTAAAAAGAACCCTGACCTTACCCCGTGGGCGTCATTTACAAAAAAATTAACGTCCCCAGAAGGCGAAGTTAATATCGCCATTATTGGAAAATACACATCTTTGCAAGATGCCTATAAATCATTGAATGAGGCCTTAATTCATGCAGGTGTCACCAATAATGTAAGGGTCAATTCTCGCTGGATTAATTCAGAGGAAATTACGGCGGCCAAAGCAGAAAGTATCTTTTCAAACATAGATGCGATTTTGGTTCCGGGTGGCTTTGGTTCCCGTGGTATTGACGGCAAAATTGAAGCCGTTCGTTATGCACGCGAACGCAAAATCCCTTATTTTGGTATTTGCTTGGGCATGCAAATTGGGGTAATCGAATATGCCAGAAACAAATGCGGCATTTCAGATGCGACATCGTCAGAATTTAACAGCAATGGCATCCCTGTCGTTGGCTTGATGACAGAATGGCATCATGCAGATGGCGTTGAAACCCGGGATACCCATTCAGATCTTGGGGGTAGCATGCGCCTTGGATCCCATGAATCCGTCTTGAAAAAAGATTCAAAAATTCACAATATCTATAAAACCATGACGATCGAAGAACGCCATCGCCATCGTTATGAAGTTAACCTAAATTATGTTAAAATCTTGGAAGACAAAGGGTTGATGTTTAGTGGTTTTTCGCCGGATGGAAATTTGCCTGAAACTGTTGAAATCGCGGATCATCCCTGGTTTGTTGGCGTACAATTTCACCCTGAATTTAAATCCAGGCCATTTGCCCCGCACCCTTTGTTTGTTTCTTTTATAGAGGCAGCCATGAAACAATCACGCTTAGTATAGGATAAGAATGAAACACATATCTTTAAATAACTTTAAAATTGGGAACGACCTGCCTTTAACAATTATTGCAGGTCCCTGTCAGATGGAAACCCGTGATCACACTATGATGATGGCAGAATCTCTGTCAAAGATATGCGAAAAACACGGCGTTAACTTTATTTACAAATCCTCTTTTGACAAAGCCAATCGTACCAGTATTTCTGGCAAGCGCGGTATTGGCATAGAAAATGCCCTTCCTATATTTGAAGAGGTCAAAAAAACTTTTGGATGTCCCGTCATAACAGATGTGCATTCCCCTGAACAATGTGCGCAAGTGGCAGATGTTATTGACGTTTTGCAGATACCTGCTTTTCTTTGTCGTCAAACTGACTTGTTGTTAGCCGCCGCAAAAACCGGTCGGGTCATCAATGTTAAAAAAGGGCAATTCCTTGCCCCGTGGGAAATGGAAAATGTGGCCAAAAAATTGCAAGCCGGCGGCAATGATAATGTGATGTTATGTGAACGCGGAACAACCTTTGGATATAACCGTTTGGTGGTTGATATGCGCAGTTTTTCTATTATGGCGCAAACTGGTTGCCCTGTTGTATTTGATGCAACACACTCTGTCATGGAACCGGGTGGCCAAGGAACGTCAAGCGGTGGCAACCGCGAACATGCCCCCATCCTTGCCCGTGCGGCTGTCAGCATCGGTGTTGCAGCTGTCTTTATGGAAACACACGAAGACCCTGACAATGCGCCAAGTGATGGCCCAAACATGATATATTTGAAAAACATGGATCGGGTTATTGGTGACTTGGTCCAAGTGGATAAATATGCCAAAGCCAACCCCTTAACAGTTTAGGAGCCCCCTTATGAGTCAGATTATTAATATCCACAGTCGCCAAATATTGGACAGTCGCGGAAACCCAACGTTAGAAGTTGAAGTCGAACTTGATTCTGGGGCAACTGGTTGGAGCGCTGTTCCTTCGGGGGCTTCTACTGGCAGTTTCGAAGCCTTTGAATTGCGTGATGGGGATAAAAAAAGTTTCCATGGAAAAAGTGTTAAGAAAGCCGTTGACCATATAAATGGCGAAATATTTGAAGCCCTTAAAGGATTTGATGCCCTTGACCAGGTTCATATTGACCAAACCTTATGTGAATTGGATGGTACGGATAATAAATCTCGCTTAGGCGCCAATGCATTATTAGGGACAAGTATTGCGGTTGCCCGTGCGGCAGCAGATGAAATGGGACTCCCCTTATACCGTTATTTGGCGGGGCCTTTTTCCCATATTATGCCTGTGCCGATGATTAATATTTTGAACGGTGGGGCGCATGCTGACAATAAATTAGACATCCAAGAATTCATGATTGTGCCTGTTGGTGCAGAATCTTTTTCTGAAGCCATACAGTATGGATACAATGTAATTCAACAATTAAAATTGTCCTTAAAAGCAAAAGGTCTGCAGACAAATGTTGGCGACGAAGGCGGCTTTGCCCCTGCCATCAACAGCACAAGGGAAGCCCTTGACCATATTATGAAAGCCATCGAAATGGCTGGGTTGCGCCCAGGAAAAGATGTGGCTTTGGCTTTGGATGTTGCGGCAACAGAATTTTATACCAATAACCTTTACATCATGGATGGGGAAAAACAAAAATTCACAGCTGAAAAATTGGTTGATTTTTACAAAAACCTAACGGATGCCTACCCAATTATTTCCATCGAAGACGGTATGGCTGAAGAAGACTGGGATGGATGGCAACACCTGACCGGTGCTTTGGGACATGAAATTCAATTGGTTGGGGATGATTTGTTTGTCACCAACCCAGAACGTCTGGAACGTGGGGTTGCCAGCGGGGTGGCAAACGCCATCCTTATTAAGCCAAACCAAATTGGGACCATTACAGAAACGGTCTACACTGTTCAAACAGCCCAACGTTATGGGTACAGCTGTGTTATGTCCCATCGTTCTGGTGAAACCGAAGATACGACTATTGCCGATATGGCGGTTGCCTTGGGAACAGGCCAAATTAAAACAGGGTCTTTGGCCCGAACAGATCGCGTGGCAAAATATAACCAGTTACTAAGAATCGAAGAAGAACTGAAACATGTGGCATATTACCCTGGCGGTGATATTTTCTTAAAAACATTTGATTAAGGCGTCATTATTTTTTCGTCCTGTGGCTTTGACTATAGGACGACAAGCTGAAAAGGATGACGATACCGGGAAAGGCATATTTCCGTAATACGGCACAGTTTAAGTTGTTTGATTTGCAACAAGCGTGCTATAAAAAAATATGGCTTTTACAAAAGAAAACAGACCCCACGTAATATACGGATTATTGTTCGTTTCTTTATTTGCGGCGGCTGCAACAATGATTGCAGACACCCCCCCGGCCTTGTCCTTGCATATCAGCCCCCTGGTTCTTGGGCTTGTAATTGGAATGTTTTATGCCAATGCCTTAAGTGGGCACTTGCCCAAAGAATGGGGCCTGGGCATTGCTTTTGCCAGCAGTCCATTATTAAAGTATGCCATTATTCTGTTTGGGTTTCGCCTGTCATTTCAAAACATTCTGGATGTTGGCGGCACTGGATTTTTAATAAGTTTATACATTATTTTTTCCACCCTTATTCTGGGATATGTTTTTGGACGCTTTGTCCTTAAAGTTGACCGTGAAACTGCCATCTTGACCGCAATTGGTAGTTCTATTTGTGGTGGTGCCGCAATTTTGGCCACAGAATCCTTTTTAAAATCACCCCCGCATAAAGCCGTTGCTGCCATAAGTTCCATCATTTTATTTGGCACCTTATCTATGTTTTTGTATCCTATTGCCTACCAATCTGGATGGCTTGACCTTACCCCTGATCAGATGGGGGCCTATATTGGGGGAACACTTTACGGTATTTCCCAGGTCGTCGGAACAGGCAAAGCCCTTTCAGAGGAAATTGCCCAAACTGCGATTATTGTAAAAATGATCCGCATTATGTTATTGGCACCTGTTTTAATAGGTATTGGTTTTATTTTCAAGAAACATGCCCCTCAGACTAAAGTGCCTATTCCTTGGTTTGCCTTTGGTTTTATTGGCGTAATTGGGTTTAATTCACTTAATATCCTTTCAACCTATATCGTTGAAATTATTAATTCTTTTACCAATTTCTTATTAACGATGTCGATTACTGCTTTGGGTATGGAAACCAGTTTACGAAAACTTCAAAACCTTGGTATGAAACCCTTTTTTCTGGGCTTGTTTTTATTCGCTTGGCTAATCTTAAGTGGCTACGTCCTTGTGAAATTTCTTTATTAAGAAGAAAATGCCAATATGTTGAGGTCAGAAACGGTGCACTGGCTGAGACATACAGGAATATCTGAAGATGTTAAAATCAGACCACGGGAACACGTGAGAAATGATGTCGGCCACAGTTCCAGTGCGATCACAGATCGCTACATAGATGTAGAACTGCAGGCTCGTGCCCAGTCGGCTAAACATAAATCTTTACGAGGATGATATTATGGATTTTATAAATATTTTGGATATAGAAACGTTACATTATTATGGAAGTAACCTTCTACAAATATTAAACGCTAACCTTCAAAATCTTATAGAAATAATAAACCAATCTAATACTTTTTGGGAATCTCAGATTTTTGGGGTTTTAATAGGTGCTATTATAGCTTGGGGTTCGCAATGGTATTTTGCTAATCGTAAAGAAAAACAAGAAAAGGAAAATGAAGAAAGAAGACAATGTAATGTATTAAAGGCTGCTATCGCTGCCTTAGAAGAAACGCGATACTCTGTTCTAATTTTTAAATCACAATTTTCTAAACCTTACGATAAAGAACTTCAAATTATTGAAGAAAAAACGAAAAATAAGAATGAAAGCACTATAATCAATGTATGGAAAGAAAAGACCCCCAAATCCTCTCAAACATTTTCCCCTATTTCATTCAACGGATTTTTGTATGGCAAAGAATTAGATTTTCTGAATTTAAAAAGAACACCATATTTAGTAGTTTTTCATAAACTTATAGCGGAGTTAAATACCATAAATCACTTAATTAAACAGAGAAATAAATTTACAGAATTTTATGTAAAAGAAATTTTTAGCGATGAAAAAGAAACAATACACCAAATAAAAATAGCTTATGGGCTTCACGAATCAGCAGCTAAAGGATTAGAAAATCTTACAGATTCAATTTTAGCTTTTATAGTGCTTTGCAAAGACTATATAGAAGAATATTCAAAAAGCTTTTTAACTAATTACAAGATACCAAATTTTACCTTAGAATTAGAAACTGAACTGAAAAATCTCATGCCCTCTTCCGATTATCATAAAAATTTAGATAATATGATTCAAAAAGCTATAAAAGAAGAATAATTTACTCTTCCAAACCTTTATCCACTAAGAATTACAGGTATCAAATGTCTTTTTTGGCTGGATTGGGCATAGAACCCCTATTAAGCGATCGTGTGACAAGCCCTTATTATAAAAAAAGCACCCGAAATGGATGCTTTTGTATTGGAAATTTTGGCAACTTTATATCATCGCCATGCCACCGTTCACGTGAATAGTTTGACCTGTAATATAGGCAGCTTCATCGGATGCCAAAAATGCCACAGCGGCGGCAATTTCTTGGGGGTTCCCCATACGGTGTGCCGGGATTCTGGATAAAATTGCCTCAGATTGCTTTTCATTTAAAGCTTCTGTCATGGCTGATTTAATGAATCCAGGGGCCACACAGTTTACAGTAATGCCACGAACGGATACTTCGGCAGCCAGGGATTTAGACATCCCTATCAGACCTGCTTTTGCAGCGCAATAGTTTGCTTGCCCAGGGTTTCCTGTCACGCCAACAATGGATGTAATATTAATCACCCGGCCAAAACGACTTTTCATCATAGGTTTTAAGCTGGCCCGACAAAGTTTAAAAATGGATTCCAAATTAACTTTCATAACTGTTTGAAAATCTTCGTCTTTCATACGCATCATCAACCCATCTTTGGTAATTCCTGCATTATTCACAAGAATATCCACATTTTCCATTTTCTCAATAGCCGCAGAAATAAGGTTCGCCACATCAGCATCATTTGATAAATCACAGACATGCGTAATAACACGATCACTGCCCAATTCTTTGGCCAATTCTTTTAATTTTTCTTCGCGACGTCCTGTGATGAAAACGGTTGCCCCTTGGGCATGCAAGGCCTTGGCAATTTCTTCGCCAATTCCGCCTGTGGCACCTGTTACAACTGCTTTTTTATTTGTTAAATTAAACATTTATGGCTCCTGATTCCTTGAAAACTGTTCTTAAATATAAACTGTTGCGTATATTACCATAACAAGTGTATTTTGCAAAAAGATGATTTAATTAAGAGAGATATTGAGATGAAAAGAATACTATATCTATACCTATGCCTATTTTTAACCCCTAACATAGAATGTTTTGCCGCTGCGGCTGAAGAAAGATCCGTTGGCCAGCGTAGCCTTATGGCCTGCGTATGTTCCTTTGTTTCATGTTGTGGCAAGCCAATTGAACAAGAAAGACCTGCCCCACGTACCGCAGCAGCAAGGGTCGAACCAATCCAAGTAACAGTAGACGCATCAGCAAGGGTCGCATCAGGACTTCCCGGCTCAACAAGAACATCCCTACATTTTACAGAAGATCTAATAAACCCTAAAACTTTGGAAAATGCTGTGGAATCATGGCGTCTTTGTCGTGCATTGAGATCAGGGGTTATAAGTCATTCAGAAAAAGCCCCCTCATTATCAGAGTTTTACAAGCGGGAACAGCGGGCAGAAGAGTTTATAAGAGGCCAAATTTCCAAGGGACTGAGTCAGGAAGATGAAAATTGGTTAAGAGATAAAATTATAGTATTTGGTAAAGATAGCGGACGCGCTATCTTCCCTGGCCTTTTTCACAATGAGGGATTATCATCCTAAATTTAGGGAACAAGCCAATAAAGTAATAGAATAATTGAAAATATACCTGGCCCCGTGTCAATCACGGGGTGAGGGGCATACCAGAAAAAAGTATTTTAATCTTTCCAAAAGGATGGCAGGAACAAGACATAAATGGTCAAAAGTTCAAGGCGGCCCATAATCATGCCAACCATAAGGCACCACTTAACCCCTTCTGAAAGAGTACT
>OJGZ01000129.1_pt1 | contig 35398 bp, 30 predicted proteins | sample 1595051 | NCBI WGS metagenome assembly OJGZ01 (sample SAMN05416800, study PRJEB24817) | seawater metagenome | isolation source: Sea water | place: Canada:Atlantic | collected 2013-07 | reverse complement strand
GAGATCTAGTACGGTCTCGTGGGCTCGGAGATGTGTATAAGAGACAGGGATTATGATATGCGTGAAATTGTCTTAGACACTGAAACTACGGGCTTAGATCCCTATAGTGGCCATCGTTTGACCGAGATAGGCTGTATGGAATTAATTAACCACTTACCAACAGGAAAAAAATACCAGCAATATATTAATCCTGAAAGAGATATCTCGTACGAAGCCAAAAAAATAACAGGGTTGAGCCAAGAATTTTTGAAGGATTACCCAGTTTTTTCAAAAATTGCCAAAGATTTTTTGGATTTCATTGGCGACGATCCCTTGATTATACATAATGCAAAGTTTGATTTAAAATTCTTGAACTACGAACTGGAACAATTAAACCTTTCCCCTTTAAAGGCAAACCCTATCATTGATACGTTGGATATTGCGCGGCATAAATTCCCTGGATCCCCTGCCTCATTGGACGCATTATGTAGGCGCTTTAAAATTGATAATACGGACAGAACCCTTCACGGGGCTTTGATTGACTGTGATTTGCTTGCCAAGGTCTATCTGGAATTAAATGGCGGCGCCCAGGCCAGCTTGATTGGTGTGCCAGAAAAAAAAGAAAAAGTTGCCCTTGCCAATTTGGATTATAAAGATAAAATCTATAAAGAACCTCGAAATTTTAAAGTTTCTGAAGAAGAAATTCAGCAACATCAAGAGTTTATAAAAAATTTAAAATCGTAACTATCTTTTCCCCCTATTCCAAAGGGTGTTTTTTCATTAGGTACGCAAGTAAGAACAGGGCTGGTAAGGCGGCGATGCTGGCAAAGATAAAAAAGTTTACCCAGCCAAAGTTATCAGCCAGCCAACCTGATGAAGATTGAACGAAGACCCGTGTTACAGCCATCAAAGATGAAAACAAAGCATATTGTGTTGCTGAAAAGGACACATTACAAAGCCTGGATAAATAGGCAACAAAGGCACTTGTCATAATCCCGCTTGATAAATTTTCTGAAATAACTGTCATATAAAGTACAGGAATTGAATGGCCTTTCAGGGCCAAGAGTACAAAAAACCCATTGGAAATAATATGTATAAACCCTGCCAAAAGCATGGTTTGCATGATACCAATTCTAAAAGCGATTGACCCTCCAAACAGACCGCCCAAGACAACCATCCAAATGCCGAAAGTTTTGGTGGCCGTTCCCACCTCTGTTCCCGTAAAGCCAAGTTCCTGATAGAAAACGGTTGCCATCTGACCAATAATATTGTCCCCGAAACGATAAAAAATGATAAAAATTAAAATTAATAACCAGCCCGGCCGTTTAATGAAATCAAGAAAAGGATCAATAAGGGAATGTTTAACCCAATTAAGACCATTCTTTTCACTTAGGTCCAATCGTTTTGATGCTGGGGGTTCTTTACAAATCAAAGTTGTAACGATTCCAACAGACATAAAACAGGCCATAATTAAGTAAACAATTTGCCAAGAAAAAAGGTCGGATAAACCAAGGGCAACACCCCCGGCAATAATCATCCCCATGCGATATCCAAATACTTCGACGCCCCCCCCGGCGGTGAATTCTTCTTTTTTCAATGATTCAATTCGGTAAGCATCAATGACAATATCTTGGGAAGCAGACCAAAAACTTACCATTAATGCAAATATGGCTGTCATAATTAAATTATTTTCTGGGTCACTATGCCCCATTAAAATAATACTGCCAGCCAGCATCAGTTGGATGAACAATAACCAACCACGCCGCCGCCCAAGCCTGCCAAACAAGGGAAGGATTGTTCTATCTAAGATAGGCGCCCACAAAGGTTTGAATGTATAGGGGGCGCCTACTAAAGCAAAAAGACCGATGTTTTTTTTATCAACTCCCACAGATGATAACCACCATGATAGTGTTGATAAAGTTAATAAAAGGGGCAGGCCACTTGAAAAACCAAATAGAAAAATGGTGATTAAACGGGGCTTGAAATACATTTTGATGGCATCAGTCATTATCAAACTTTCTTTGATTTTATATGAAGACTAACTTCTATTATGGGAAAAATCTATCTTTTATACAAAGCTGTTTTGGTTCCTTTGTATGTAATCTGGCATTTTGGACATATATTTTGAAATTTATTCCAGTCTTTTTTGTGTACCAAAAATTGTGCAGGCATATCTGTTGGCACGTCATTCCAGTCAACAAACCATCCTTTGCCATAACTGGTTTTTGACCCAAACCATAAATCTTTGCTGTCACTGTTAATAATCGGAAGGCGTTGATCATAATAAAATAACGCAGATGAAATAAGTTCAAAGCGTTTGAATAAGTAAAGGTTTGATTTATATGAATTATTTTTCAACCACTCGATGGTTTTTCTTTCAGTAAGATCAGATTCAACAGACTTTACATAAAAAGACCCAGCCAATAAAACAAACGCGGATAGTAACGCCCCAATTTTAACCATCATTTCTGATTTTAAATGATGTTGAATATAACTGCCTATTAATAAGGCCGCCGGGGGCATGCCAAGAACCATATAGTAATTGGCCTTTGCCCTGGATAGGGTAAAGAAAATCAAAACAACCAAAAACCATATCCATAGAAATGTATTTATCCCTTTGTTTTTTCTGGTTTTATTTCCTTTTAATAGCCAGGGAACAATAAATGTCCACGGGATGAAATAGGCAGGCATTCTAATTAAGTAATAATAAAATGGCCCAGTATAATAATCCCTTGGCAAACGCATATCCAAAAATCTTAGGACATGTTCGTTGATAAAATAAAACCAAGCAAATTCGTCCAGCTGGATACTTGCAAGAATATGCCATGGGGCAGAAACACAGATAAATATAAGAATGCCAGGCATATCCAATACCTTGGATACCCACTTAAAATTTTTGTATTTATATGTAAAATAAATCAGGAAAATCAACCCAATAAGAAGAACTGAAAGAAATCCTTTTGTTAACAAAGCAAGGGCTGTAAATAAATACCCAAGGCGCAACCAGTTTTTATTTTTTTCCAAATCCCAAAGGAAAAAACACAAAACAGAAAAGGTAAAAAAGGCCGTCAACAAAACATCGAAAAAAACCATCCTGGAAAAAATAATATACCCAAGGCTTGACCCAAGAATGGTTGCAGACAGAAACCCCAATTTGTTAAATCGAATTCGATTTGAAAACAGGTAAAGGGCAACGCACGTGAATAGGCCAAAAGAGGTCGGAATAAGTCGGGCGGCCAAAACAGACTTTCCAATCACAGCGTAAATCCCTGCAATCAACCAATACAGTAGGGGGGGTTTTTCAATATAAGGAACACCATTTAGAAACGGGATAACAAAATCATTACGTTCCACCATTTCCCAGGCGATCTGGGCATAAAGACCTTCATTATTATTTAAAAGACCATAAGAAGTTAATCCGAAATAAAAATTCCAAAGCAAAATGATGAATAAAAATAAGGTGTTCTTAGATAGCTGCATTTTTGGACGATTTCCTCTTTCCTTGTTGTCCCGCACTTGATGCGGGATCCATAGCTGAGCGAGCAGAGGACAACGTCGTTTACCATCAACGTTTTTCCTGGACCCCGCATCAAGTGCGGGGCGACGAAACAAGGGGGTTAAAACTCGCCTTAAAAACCTCATCGTGCAACAAGCCCGTCTTGTAAAAATGTTTCCAGTATTTTATAAGCAATATTTATAAGTTTTAATTTTTCTTCGGCTTGTTTGGATCCCGAATTTACATCTGGGTGATATTCTTTGGCCTTTAATTTATAGGCCTTCTTTAAGTCTTGAAGGGACAAAGGATAATCTACCTCCATCACTTTAATTGATTCTTGGATTTCTTGTGGAAGGCTGGCCGTTTTTTGTTTTGTTTCAATGCCTTGGTACCCAGGAATGAAATCCAAAGGATCTTGTAAATTATCTGGCCCATACTTTTTTAGACGACTTAATGGCCACATGGGGCGGCGCCAATATGTATCAGCAATGATTTCACGTTCAATTTCCCCAGCCGTAAGGCCTTTTAAATAATCCCACTTTTTATTATAATCTATAATATGATCATCGCAAAACCACAAATAATTGTATATATTGTCACGTGACTTTGGCGCGCGATTGAGGGCATCACAAGAACAGCCAGCCCAATCACATATTTTTTGTGCAGTTTTTGGTGCGGCGGCTTCTGTAAAATAATTTTTAAAAAATTTATGTCGTTTTGTCATAATTCTAAAAAATAGCTTACTAGCCTATAAATAGCAAACTTAAATCATGATGAATCATGTCTAAGTGTTACACTTTGTTATCAAGAAAAAATAAGGATTAAAGAAAAAATGGGCCCCATAGAAAAACAACTAAAAGAAAAATTATCAAAGACATTAAATCCAGAGGAAATGACCATAATTAATGAATCTGAAAAGCATGCACACCACAAAGGAAACCCAGGTGGGGATGAAACACACTTTCAAATATACGTGAAATGTTCCCAATTCAACGGGCTGTCACCCTTGCAAAGACATAAATTAGTTTACAAGACGATAGAAGAAGAAGTTCCCGAAATACATGCGATTTCTTTGGAATTAAAAAAGACAGAATAAAAAATAAAGAATAAAGAAAGAGAATTAAATAATTAAAAAGTGATCACAAATTATTTCAGTGTCCTACATTATGCTTGACAACAAATGCATAACGTGTGATCACGTACGATATATGTTTAACTAAATAATAAGGATAATAAATGTCTAAAACAAGTGGTAGCGCAGGCCAAATGGTTGAGTTTACGGGGTTTCGTAAAATCTTTTGGCCGGTACAAAGTTTTGAGGTAAAGAAAGTTTTACCAATGGCTTTCATGATGTTCTGTGTGTTGTTTAACTACACAATTCTTCGGGATGCAAAAGATGGTTTGGTTGTAACTGCACCAGGTTCCGGGGCTGAAACAATCAGTTTCTTGAAATTATACGGGACTTTACCTTTTGCCATCATATTGATGACTGTTTATTCAAAATTGGCAACTATCTTTTCCAAGCCAAAATTATTCTACACAATGATAAGTGTCTTTATTGTATTTTTCGCTGTGTTTGGTTTTGTTTTGTTCCCAATGAAAGAGGCCATTCATGCGTCTCCTGAAACATTGGCGGCTTGGACAGAGGCGATGCCACGTTTGAAATGGTTCTTGCCATTAATTGCAAACTGGACATATTCCTTGTTTTATATTTTCTCAGAACTTTGGGGAACAGTTGGTTTATCCGTTCTTTTCTGGCAATTTGCGAACGATATTACAAAGGTGACGGAAGCAAAACGTTTCTATCCATTGTTTGGTTTGATTGGTAACGTTGGTTTGTTGGGTTCAGGTTATATGCTTTATGCTGTGACAAATGCTTATAGTCATTTACCAGCTGCAGAACGTTGGGACATCAGTTTAAAATGGATTATTTTGGCCCTTCTTGTTTGTTTTGTGGTTATCATGCTCATTTACCGTTGGGTTCGTACCAATGTCATGACAGATGTACGTTTGTATGACCCAAGTCAAAGTGCTGGGGCGAAAAAGAAAAAGAAAGCAAAACTTGGTTTCGTGGAAAGTTTGAAAGTTGTTTTCTCCTCTAAATACCTTGCATACTTGGCTGTCTTGGTTCTTGCTTATGGCATCACAATCAACTTGGTTGAAGTAACCTGGAAATCACAAATGAAACTTCAGTTCCCAGAAGCTGCTGAATATGTGAAAATCATGGGTATTTTCTCTATGACGACAGGGGCTGCAACAATCATTTTGATGATCGTTGGGGCGAACATTCTACGTCGTTTTGGGTGGTTTGCTGGGGCAATCATTACACCAGCAATTATGTTGATTACTGGATCAGCATTCTTTGGATTCATTGTTTTCCGCGATTCAGCTGCAGGTATCTTGGCTGGTCTAAGTATGACACCTGTTTTGATGGCAGTGATTATTGGATGGAGCCAAAACGTTATGACAAAAGGTGCGAAATACTCCCTTTTCGATCCAACAAAAGAAATGGCATATATCCCGTTATCTGATGATCTTAGGACACAAGGTAAGGCAGCCGTTGATGGTGTTGGTGGACGTCTTGGTAAATCCGGTGGGGGTATCATTCAGCAAGTTCTATTGATGGGAATTGCCGGTGCAACCCAGATTTCGATCGCACCTTACATTGCTGTTATATTGGTTATCTCCGTGTTGGCTTGGTTATTCTCAGTTGTAAAACTGAACAAAGAATTCCAAAAGCTTTCACATGAAGAAGATACGATAAAAAAATAACGTTACCGTTATTTCGACCTGAAAAAGCGACCCAGAAATGGGTCGCTTTTTTTTGCTTTATTTTTTATTTACTTCCTATATGATAAATAATAATTATAAAATAAACAGGAGGTTTCTATGAGAAAATTATTATTACCGTTTGCCTTGTTAATGCAACTTTCATCCGGATCGGTACAGGCTGCTGCTGGGGATACTTCAAATAACTTCAATGAAATAAGTGAATTTTGTAATGCACTTCCAAAAGGTTTGGGTAATAACCATATCAAAGAAATTTGTAGGGAAGTAAAAGAAGCAGGAAATATGACGGACAGTTTAGAGGATATTCAAGGGGCAGTTTTATGGGGTTTTGCAAAGAATCGTAGTAATGTTATCAAAGAAATCCCTGCGTTACGTGCTGCTATAGATGCTTTAATGCGTGCAGGAGCAGGAAGATTTGTTCCAGAATGGGAAGCTTTTCTTAGACATTATTAATAAATAAACTTAAAGGGCTGAAAATATTTTCAGCCCTTGCTTATGTTATTTCTAAATCTATTAATAATATTTGAATCGGTCCTGTTTTTTCTGGTCTATTCCATTATACGGATTTGCAAGATAATAAAGATCTTTCATTATTTTCTCCCTTTTAAATTAAGCACCAAAGTCATAAGGGCCAAAGCCATTAAAAAGTAAGCCGGGATCATAAGGTTTTGCGTTATATCATAAAAATACGTCATCAAGACAGGGGTGGTGCCTCCAAGAATGGCCGTTCCCAAGTTAAAGCTGAAAGAGATGCCAGTATACCGAATGCGGGTTGGAAAAAGATTTTGTAAATAGGCATGTTGACTGCCAGAAACAGCTGCAAAAATCAAGGCAAACAAACCTTCTGATAATAATATTAAAGCCAGATTTTGGGTTTGTAACCCTATAAAGATAATTGGGGCGCAAATGATAACTGCCAAACACATCAGTCTAATAAACTTACCTGGTTGGCTTTTATCAAACAGGATTCCCATAAGGGGGGTGAATATAATATAAACAGCCAAAGAAAATGAATTCAACAGCATGGCTTGGCTGATGTCCATCCCAATAAATTTTGATAAATACACATTCATAAAGCCAACCAATAAATACGCTGTGGCCCCATCCAGGGCACCAATACTGAAACCAGATCCAAATTGGGGAAAGTAATCTTTTAATATTTTCATCAAAGGAATCTTTGGATGATTTTCAGATTTAATTTTTAAAAATTCTGGGGATTCTTCCAATTTTCTTCTTAAGTAAAATCCCAATAAACTGATTAGTGCCCCAATAAGAAAAGGAATCCTAAAGCCATAATCAGGGAAGTAGTTTGTGGAAACTAAGGCCCCCAATAACATCGCAAAGATGGCCCCAACGCCGCCGGCGACGGCCAACAAAGACCCAACAAATCCGGGGTGATTTTCTTTGACATGTTCCAAGGCAAAAATGGCCGCACCATTAAATTCGCCCCCTGTGCTTAGGCCCTGAAGCAATCTGGAAAACACGATTACGATAGGGGCCAAGATGCCTATGGTTTGATAGGTTGGTAATAAAGCTGTGATCAATGTTGGCACCCCCATTAAAAGAATGGATAGACTTAAAGCCTTTCGCCTGCCATAGGTGTCGCCGATATAGCCAAATAATAACCCCCCCAATGGCCGCATAACAAAGCCCGCAGCAAACGCGCCAAAGGCAGCCAACAGTGAAAGCATTTCATTTTCAGCAGGAAAAAAGTGGGTGGCAATGGCACTGGCAAAAATACCATATAGGGTAAAGTCATAAAATTCTAAGGATGTTCCAAGGAAACTTATGAATATAATTTTTTTATAGGATTTTAAAGATTTAAACATAATAACAACTCCGGTAATTTATAAGTAAAAGTAGATAGCAAAGGAGAACAGCAGGGGGACTAACGCCACCAGCGAAAGGAGGTAAAAGTTGTTTTTAAGTTAATAACCATAATTAACGTATAAGCTGGATTGGTGTAAAAATCAACCTCTACTTTATTTCAATAAAAAAAGCGCGTATACTTTTAATGTCAGGAATTGTTACAAGTGCGGGACGACAAAACTGGAAAAGCCGGTTCAAAAATCAGATCGTGTAACAGATCCTTTCATCATAAATAAGGGGGTTTTATGGCGACGAATGATACACAAAGATATGGTTTTAAAAAGTTTTTACCTGCCATTGCGATTCAGTTTTGCTTGGCATTTTCTTTTATTATCCTGCAAGATTTAAAGGTGGCTGTGGCCATACAACATGGTGGCCAGAAACTTTTGGAAACAGTTCAAACCTGGGCGGGCATTCCCATGTCGATCATTCTTGTTTATCTTTATATTGGGGTGACGAACAGATATGAAAGGCGCAAACATCTTGGTATTTTTATTTTACCTATTGTGGCCTATTTTTTAATTTATGGTTTTTATTTTTACACCCATCCGGCATCTTTGCATATCAACACCGCCCGCATGATTGCCCTTCAAACCATGTATCCTGGTTTTGATAAGTTAATATTAATGTATGGATATTGGTCGACATCTTTGTTTTATATCCTGTCAGATGTGTGGGCTGGGTTTATCGTTGGGGTGTTGTACTGGCAATATATGAACGATACAACAACCATTAAGCAAGCCAAAACTTTTTACCCTGCCTTGGGGCTTTTTGTCTCGTTTGGAATGGTTTTAAGTAAGACGGTTACCCTGACCGTTCAAGGGTCAAGCCTCTATGCCAATAATGTCATTCAACTTTTTGTCAGTTTTGTGGCTTTTGCAGGAATTTCAGCTGTTGTTATCCATTATTTTATTTGTAAAAATGTTATATCAAAAGATAAACATCCCACCAATGTTCAAAACGTAAAATTAACCATGACAACCTTTAAATACTTTGGTCATATTTTCACCTCTAAGTATTTAGGGCTTATCGCTTTAAGTGTTTTTGCTTTTGGCAGTATTCTCCATTTATTGACAATTCTACATCAAACCTATTCCTATAATATGCAGGAATTGGGAAAACTAAATCCAGAAAGTTATACAATGCTTGTTAATAAAATTACGATTATATCCACAAGTTTTGGGTTTTTATTCAGTGTCGGCGCCATGATCTTAAGCATCTATCTTTTGAAAAATCATGGGTGGTTTAAGGCGGCCCTTGTTACACCCATTATGACGATATTGACAGCCTTTGTTTTAATGTATGTGACGTATGATGAATCCTTAAGTAAAGAATTTTCACCTGTATCCTATGGATTAGTTTTTGTTTTAATGATGATGCTTAAACAAATAAAAAGTTTCTTTTTCAAGCCAATTAAAGAAATGGCCTATATTCCCCTGAAACAAGAAATGAAAGTTAAAGGTAAGGCCTTTATTGATTTATTTGTGGAACGATTTGCCTTTGTGTTTGGGTCTATGGTTTTTGCCGTTTCAAATTTTATCAACCCAGTAGGGTATAATATTGAATCAATAATTTACAAAGTTGCTTTGCTTATTATCATTTTAAGTTTAGTATATCTTGTGGCCATTTGGGCTTTGGCGCCCAAGTTTGAAGCTGCTGAAATTCAAGAAAAATAATCAATTTATGGCTGGGAATTTCAATCTTTTTTTAAGTGCGTTACTTGCTGTTTTATGTACCATTTGTACACATCACAGTTGCGTGCCAATAACAAAATTGAAATCCCCTATCTATGGATATCGTTAATTAAAAGGAAAAGAATGGCAAAGCTATACTTTTATTATTCTGCGATGAATGCAGGAAAAACAACAACCTTATTGCAATCTGAATATAACTATCGCGAACGGGGCATGAAAACTTTATTGTTTACCCCAATCATTGACGATCGTTATAAAACGGGAACGATAACGTCGCGGATTGGTTTAAAAGCTGACGCCCTATCCTTTGATAAGGGTTTTGATTTTTATAAATATATCGAAGGACACCTAAAAAAAGAAAACAGTTTAAAATGTGTTTTGATTGATGAGGCCCAGTTTTTATCAAAAGAACAAGTCCTTCAATTAAGTGATGTGGCAGACTTTTTAAAACTGCCCGTTTTAACGTATGGCCTTCGGTCTGACTTTTTAGGGGAACCCTTTGAAGGAAGTAAATATCTTTTGACCATTGCAGAAGAATTGAATGAAATAAAAACCGTTTGCCATTGTGGGCGTAAGGCAACAATGAATGCACGTGTTGATGAAAAAGGAAAAGTTCTTCGCGAAGGGGAACAAGTGGAAATTGGGGGCAATGAAAGATATATTTCTTTGTGCCACCGACATTTTAAACAAGGTATAGCAAAGGCAATTTAAGGGGCTGTGGCGCCGCCGCGCGATTAACTTTTGGGCCTTGCCTTAAAAACTTTATCTTGTAACAATCCCGTTAAGAAATGGTATAAATCATGAAAAATTTTGGAACGTCTTCATATACGCAAAAGGCAAAATTAAATGTAGTTAAATATTTGCTGCCGCATTTATGGCCAAAAGGGAATTGGTCCTTAAAATTCCGCCTGATCTTATCCATTTTATGTGTGTTGGCAGGAAAAGTTATTGCTGTTTGGGTGCCATTCTTTTATAAAAAAGCCATCGATGTATTCGATTCGGCTGACACACAAATCATTGCAGTTCCTGTATTTTTTCTTGTTGCTTATGGTTTTTCCCGCGGTCTTTCAACAGGGCTTATTGAATTAAAAGAAGCCATCTTTTCCCGTGTTGAACAAAGGGCTGTGCGCAGTGTTGCTTTGACCGTTTTTCGTCATTTACACAACCTTAGTATGCGCTTTCATATGGACCGTCAAACAGGAAGTGTTACAAGATCTTTGGAACGTGGAACGAAGGCTATTGAAACTTTCTTCCGGTTTTCTACATTTAATATTCTGCCCACTTTTATCGAAATTTTCCTGGTTCTTGGTACGGTATTTTATTTTTATAATTGGTATTTTAGCGTTTTAATTGGAATAGGTATTTTTACCTATATTTACTTTACGTTGAAAATAACCCATTGGCGTGCGCAGTTTGTTCGTAAAATGAATGAAGAAGATAACATCAGTAATAACAAAGCCATTGAAAGTTTAATTAACTTTGAAACCGTTAAATATTTTGGAAATGAAGACCACGAATATGAACGATACGATAGGGCCCAAAAATTATATGAAGAAGCCGCCGTTCAAAATAAATTTGGTTTGGCCCTTTTAAATTCAGGCCAAGCAATTATTATTTCAATAACCTTGATTGCCGTTTTACTTTCCTGTGGTTATGAAGTTTATCGCAAGGAAATGACCTTGGGCGACCTTGTTCTGATTAACACATATTTAATTCAATTATTTGCCCCCCTTTTTATGTTTGGATTTGCTTACCGCGAAGTCAAAAGATCTTTGGTTGAAATGGAACACATGTTTGGATTATTAAATGAACCTGTTGATGTCCAAGACAAAAAAGATGCCCAGAACATAGATATTACAAAAGGCAATATTACGTTTAAGAATGTTGTATTTTCTTATAATCCGGAAAGGGAAATATTGCATGGTGTTAACTTTGATGTACCGGCCGGCAAAAAAGTTGCCATTGTTGGCCCCAGTGGATCTGGGAAATCAACAATATCCAGATTGTTATACCGGTTCTATGATGTGACCGAAGGATCCATAGAAATTGATGGGGTTGATGTGCGCGAAATCACTCAAAAAAGCTTGCGGAAATCAATTGCGGTTGTTCCCCAAGATATGGTTTTATTTAATGAAAGCATTTTTTACAACATTCAATATGGCCGCCCAGAGGCAACGGAAGATGAAGTTTTCCAGGCGGCAAAAAATGCGCAATTAACAGACTTTATTGAAATGCTGCCATTGAAATTTGATACGACTGTTGGTGAACGGGGGCTTAAATTATCTGGTGGTGAAAAACAACGTGTTGCGATTGCAAGGGCTTTGTTAAAACGCCCCAAGATATTTTTGTTTGATGAGGCAACATCATCACTGGATACAAAAACAGAAAAAGATATCCAAGATAAATTAAACCAAGTTTCAAAGAATCATACGACATTAGTTATTGCCCACAGATTATCAACAATTGTGGATGCAGATGAAATTCTTGTTTTGGATAAAGGGCATATTGTTGAAAGAGGAACCCACAAGGCATTGCTTAAAAAGAAGGGGCATTATCTTAATATGTGGGAACGACAAAGTGATGAGAATAAAGAAAGTTTAGACGACTAAAATTTTAATAACGCCCCGGCCCTGACCAAGAAAGTCTTGGGCTTGCGTGAAATGACTTTGGTTGCATGGGCATTGGCAAATCCAATACTGTATTCTACCTCGGAACGGATTAAAAACCAATCTTCAACAAAGGCATCTACGCCGACAGTAGGAACAGCCATCCAAGATGTGAATTGATTATCAGGTAGGGCTTTTTTATAGGTGTAGCGATCCCAGCGAATACCCAACTTAAAGTAAGGTAGAAAGTTTTCTTGAATAACACGACCAATGCGAACCCCGGCGGACAATCCAAATTTTTTGGTTAATTTCTTGCCATCTTTTTTCTTTGAAAATTGATCAGAATCAAGGGTCCCTTCAAAACCATAGTATAGTTTGTTATCTGTACGCCCCCAGCCACCAATCATACTGAAATAAGGTGTCTTGGCTTTGTACGTTTGGTTGTTAATGTCCACTTTTGTGTAACTATAGGCAAGGCCAACACCTGCATATCCGCCGTTAAAAGAGCGCGCAGCCATACCGTGATATGAAAAAATTAATGATCCAATTAATAAGTATTTAAACATTTATCGTTATTTTCCAGCACTTAAACCTATGCATAGTGCCAATATTTCCTTATTATGTTATAGAATATATTACCACAAATTATTTAAAAAAAAAGGGGAACATTGTGGCCAACCCATACGATACATTAGGGGTTACCCAAAAGGCAACACAGGAAGAAATTAAGGCAGCCTATCATCGGCTGGCAAAAAAATATCATCCGGATCTTAATAATCAAGACCCAGAAAAAGTCCCTATATTTCAAAAGGTTAATATTGCCTATGAACTTCTTTCTGATCAACAGTTACGTCAAAAATATGACGATGGTTTGATTGATGCTTTTGGAAAAATAGTTAAGAAAAAAGAATTTCATCAGCAAGATTATTCTTTTGATTCTGCGGCGTTTTATGAAGCCATAAAGCGTGAACTAAATCGTAGAAAGCATGAAAAAAATAGGCAGGAAAAGCCAATTGATTTTAATTATACTTTGAAATTAACATGGATGGAGGCTATTAAAGGATGCAAAAAAGATTTAAACATAGGCGGTGTTAAAGAAAGTTTTTCAATTCCAGCTGGCGTAACGGATGGTCAAACAATTACGTTCAAAGGGCGTGGGGACGATACTGGAAAGAATGTTCATCTTAAGATATTCGTTGCCACCCATGATATGTTTGCCAGGGAAGGAAATAATATTATTTTAAATTTTCCCATTACGATTAAAGAAGCAATATCGGGGGGGACAATCGATATCCCAACAATTCATGGTAAAGTATCCATAAGAATGGCCCCCAATATCAAATCAGGAACGCTATTGAAATTAAAAGGAAAAGGGATTCTGGATTTAAAAACCCATGAATATGGGGATCAATATACCTATATACAAATGGTATTGCCAAAGGAAATAACACCAGAATTTAAAACAACCATAGAGGCCCTGGAAGACAAATATCCTTATAATCCAAGAGGCGCAGAAATGAAAAAAGAATAAAATAAAATTTTACTTGTAATAACTTTTGTGCGTTAATATTATGCAACTAATTAATTGTCAAAAGGAGGCTTAAAATGAATAATAATCAAGCTGGCAAAAATAAATTAGAAAACTATAAACCAACAGAAAAAGAACCGTTTATGAATCCAAAACAACTTGAATACTTTAAGTATAAAATTGTTCAATGGAAAGAAGGCATTATTAATGGAACCTCTGAAACGCTGACATATCTGAAAGACAGTAATAATATTAAAGAAGCAGATCTGAATGACCAAGCAACAAATGAAACAGATCGATCTATTGAATTAAGAACGCGTGATCGTGAACGCAAGCTTCTTTCCAAAATAGATGATGCTTTGGAACGTATTAATAGTGGAACCTATGGATATTGCGAAGAAACAGGTGAACCCATTTCCATAAAAAGATTGGAAGCACGCCCCATTGCAACCCTAAGTATCGAAGCCCAAGAACGCCATGAAAAAGATGAACGCACCCATCGGGATGATGATGTCAGATCATAACGTTTTTGTATATTTTATAAAGATAAGGGTTTTTACTTGAAGAATAAGTTTAAACCCTTTATTTTTTGACTGTGGAAAGAAAAACAGTACATATAATTATTGGGGCAACGGCTTCGGGAAAATCCCGTTATGCCTTGGAATATGCCCAGAAAATATCAGGGGAAATTATCAACGCAGATAGCATGCAAATCTATAAAGAATTTCCGATATTATCTGCCCAACCACCTAAAGAAGATAAAGAAAAAATACCGCACCATCTTTATGGGTTTTTAGATATTAAAAACGATTTTAATGTTCAAAAATGGATAAATCTTTCAACTGAAATTATAAAAGATTGCTGGGCGCGCAATGTAACGCCGATCTTTGTTGGGGGGACAGGGTTTTATATTCAGTCCCTTATCAATGGTCTTAGTCCCATTCCTGAAATCCCAGAATCAACAAGGCAAAAAATCAAACAACGATTGAATCAAGAAGGGGCTGATGTTTTATATGCTGAATTAAAAACAAAAGACCCAAAATTGGCAGATAAATTAAAACCAAATGATAGCCAAAGAATTTGTCGGGCTTTAGAAGTTTTTGATCACACAAAAAGGCCCTTAAGTTATTGGCAAACATTACCAAAAGAAAAGGTTATCGACGCAAAATTCAAAGTGATCGACATAACAAAAGACAGAAAAGAACTGTATAAAATAATCAATGCCCGTGTTCATGACATTATAAAATCAGGGGCGCTGGACGAAGTCAAAGCAGTCCATGAAAAATATCTTGATATTACCTATGCAGGGCAAAGAATTTTGGGGTATGCAGAAATACGGAATTATCTTACTGGCGTATGGACCTTGGAACAGGCTATTGAAAAATTACAGCAACACACACGTAATTATGCAAAGCGCCAGATGACGTGGTTTCGACACCAGATTGTGGCTGATATCTCTGTATAATTTTGATCATTTCTTGTGTTTCAATCAAATAATCCTTAAAATAAATAAATGATTCAGCATGGAGGCATTATGAAAAATATTAATACCTATAAAACCAAATCCAATCTAAGTATTTCCGGTAAATCTTATACATTTTTCAGCCTTAAAAGACTGGCGGAAACTTATCCAGAAATTTGTAAGTTGCCAAAATCCTTGAAAATTTTATTGGAGAATCTTTTAAGGTATGAAGATGGGGAAAAAGTTACAAAAGAACAAATTGAATCCCTTGTTAGCTGGGTAAAAAAAAGAAAAGGTCGGGATGAAATATTATATTCCCCCACCCGTGTTTTAATGCAAGATATGACAGGGGTTCCCGCCATTGTTGATATGGCCGCCATGCGCGATGCTTTGAAAAAAGAAAATAAAAACCCCAAATTGATTAATCCAATTAAGCCTGTTGATTTGGTTATTGATCACTCTGTCATGGTGGATAGTTTTGGGACAAAAGAATCTTATAAAATAAATACAGAACTTGATTACAAAAGAAATGGGGAACGGTATAAGTTTCTTCATTGGGGTCAAAATTCCTTTAAAAATTTCAGGGTTGTCCCCCCAGGTGTTGGCATATGTCATCAGGTTAACTTGGAATATTTGGGCAAGGTTGTGTGGGTATCAGATGATAATGTTTTGTATCCAGACACTGTTGTTGGTATGGACAGCCATACCCCTATGATTAATGGGTTATCCGTTCTTGGTTGGGGTGTCGGCGGAATCGAGGCCGAGGCTGTGATGCTGGGCCAACCCATTTCCATGATTATTCCCGATGTCATAGGGTTTAAATTAACAGGGGCGCTGCAAGAAGGGGTAACAGCAACAGATCTTGTTTTAACAATTTGCAAGTTACTGCGGGAAAAAGGCGTTGTTGGGAAATTTGCTGAATTTTATGGGGATGGTCTTTCTGAATTAAGTTTGGCAGACCGCGCCACCATCGGTAATATGTCGCCTGAATTCGGAACAACTGTCAGTTTTTTCCCAACAGATCAAGAAACCTTGGACTATTTATCTTTAACTGGGCGATCAGATGAACAAATTAAAATTGTAGAAGCCTATACAAAAGAACAAGGATTATGGCGAAATGATGGGGACGAAGACCCTGTCTTCACAGATGTTGTCACATTGGATATTTCATCCATTAAACCCTGTATTGCGGGGCCAAAACGCCCCCATGATTGGGTTGATTTGGAAAATGCAGAAAGCTGTTTCATTAAAAGAAATGATAACAAAGATTTAACCAAAGAATTTAAAGTGGCCGGCAAAGATTATGCTTTGAAACATGGATCTGTCACAATTGCGGCCATCACAAGTTGTACGAACACATCCAACCCATCAGTCATGTTAGGGGCTGGATTGGTGGCAAAGAAAGCAAATGAAAAAGGACTAAAGGTTAAGCCGTGGGTGAAAACATCTTTGGCCCCCGGATCGAAAGTGGTTTCAGATTATTTAAATAAATCAGGCCTGCAAAAAGATCTGGATGATCTTGGATTCAATATTATTGCCTATGGGTGTACAACGTGTATTGGAAATTCTGGGCCGTTGATCAAAGAAATATCTGATTGTATTAAAGAAAATGATTTAACAGCTGTCTCTGTTTTATCCGGCAATCGAAATTTTGAAGGGCGCATTAATCCAGATATTCAGGAAAACTTTTTGGCATCGCCATTATTGGTTGTTGCTTATGCCTTGGCTGGCACCATGAATATTAATTTACAAAAGGATTCTTTGGGGAAAGATGAAAAAGGCAAGGATGTTTATTTAAAAGATATTTGGCCAACGGGACAGGAAATAAAGGATGCTGTTAAAAACTCTGTAACCCCCAAAATGTTCAAAGAACGGTATGAAAATGTGTTTCATGATAATGAACACTGGAATAGCTTTAAAGATAATGAGGCAGATATATATCCCTGGTCTGACGACAGTACTTATATAAAACAACCCCCTTACTTTGAAAATTTCAGCGAAGACTTACCCCCTTTGAAAGATATAAAAAATGCCCGGCCTTTGGCGATATATGGGGATACCATTACAACAGATCACATTTCCCCGGCTGGCGCCATAACCCCGGACAGTCATGCAGGAAAATATCTTCAAGCACAGGGTGTTAATCCTGCTGATTTTAATTCCTTTGGGTCAAGACGGGGAAATCACGAAGTTATGTTGCGTGGCGGGTTTGCAAATATTCGTATCCAGAATAAATTAAATCCTGAAAAATCAGGGGGTTATACACGTCATATGCCATCTTGCCAAGAAATGTTTATGTTGGATGCAGCAGAAAAATATAAAGAAAAAAATGTTCCTTTAGTTATCTTTGCAGGGACAGAATATGGCACAGGATCGTCGCGTGATTGGGCGGCAAAAGCCACCTTGCTTTTGGGGGTTACAGCCGTGATTGCTGAAAGTTTTGAACGTATCCACAGAACAAATTTAATTGGCATGGGGGTTTTGCCTTTGGAATTTGAAGGCGGCATTACATGCGAAGGACTTGGCCTGGAAGGAACAGAAACTTTTGATATCTTGGGCATTGAAGATGTGTCATTTACCCACAAATGTGAATTGAAATTATGTATTCATCGGGCCTCTGGAAGCAAAGAAACCATCATGTTAAAAAACCGTATCGATACCGAAGTTGAAATGGATTATTATAAACACGGCGGAATTTTGCCGTACGTTCTTAGAGGGTGTTAAGCAATTATTGAAAGACGTTTTTTAACCCAAGTTATTAAAATTAAACTGTACTAAACTCTGCAGTATGTGAACCCCCACGGGGCAGCCCCGTGGTATCACGTCGGGTTTCACTCGAGTACAAGCTACGCTTGCCCCCCTAAATATAGGGTCTTAACTACATCCATGGGGTAAACCCCATGGTTTTACGCCGGCTTTATAAAAAATATTCTGTGTTTAATATTGTATGACCAATCAAGAGACAATACTTTAAATAAATTTAAACGGTCGCGTCTAGATCCAGAATAGACTTATATCTCTTTAGCATTTCTTTTTCTTTAGCTTGCGTTCTAATAGAAACAAGTTGGCTATAGGCTTTGCCTTGGTCAAACACTTCCGCTCTTTCTTTAGATTTTTTTTGTTCTGCCAACAGAAATCCTATTGTTTCCTCTATCCTTCCCAAAAATTCATCTTCGCGAGATCTTTCCTGATTTCTTTGTATTTCTTCAAGTTTTTCTTCTTTATATTGGCTATAAGCGTAAAATAATTTATCTAATACATGAGGCAAAAGATCCTCTAATTTTTCTATTTCCCACCCTTTTGTAAAGTGGGCTGAGAAATCTATAAAGTTTGTAGTTGAAGGAGGTAAATCTTCTATATCTATTCCTGGCAAGAAAAATCTATATTCACTAGTATCCTCTTTTGGAAAAGCTTTTTTAATAAATTCAGCAGCATCCCACATACCATCTGCAGCGCTAGCTCTTAATAATGCCAAAGACAAGGTTCTATCTTCTTTTACTATATGGTCATTATAGTGTTCTGTTATTTCTTCTCTTTTTCCTGTCTCAGGGTGAATCATAAATACTTTTTTGCTTGGATCCTCCTCTTCACCCTCGTATTCTAAAGTTAAATCTCCAAGCCGGGCCATTTGCCTAAGAATTGGCCCATTACCTTCGCCAATTGCAAGAAATCTTCCCCTGTAATACGTGGCTTCTCTAAGCCCCATACTTTCTGCTTTTTCAAGATACGAAAGACCTTGGTTTGGATCGCTCCCCCCCATTTCATCATACCAATCTAATGTATGTGCCTTTCCCTCATGTAACAAAGCTAAGGGAAACTCTGATTCTAAAGATCGTTCTCTTAAATTTCTTGCATAGGCTGCATCTTTTTCAAAACCAATTCCACGCTCATATAAGTATGACAAATAATAAAAAGAACTTGGTATGCTTTTTTCAACTGCTTCCTCAAGCCATAAAATCCCTAAGAGAAATTGAGCATTATAATTATTAAGTAAAGCAGATCGATGTAGCCATTTTTGTGAAATTTTTCTATAAGCGGAAGAGATAGTTCTTTGTTTATAAAAATAGCCCCCTATTAAGAAAAATTGTTTTTTGTAATCGGCTAAACGCCAACTTCTATCTGCTGTTGTAATTTCTATATCACCCATATCAAGAGAAGCAAGGTCTGATGCAACTTCATCAACTATTCTTTTAGTAAAAAAATCAGGAAAGTAAGGTTTAATTTCCATGGTAATGTTTTCTACTGAAATTTCAGCTTTATATCTTAAGCTTAGCTTATAAGCCGCATCTTCATCATAGTAGCCAACAGGAACCATCCATTTAGGTGTTGTCTCAGGATTCAATATTTCAGGATAAAAATCATCTCCTGCAGCAGCTGCAGCTGCTGCGCCAACTTCGTTTAAGGTGCTTATTGAGATAACTATAGTAAATAAAAAAAACTTAGATAATATTTTCATAGAGCCTCTGTTTGTTTTTAAAGAATGAATTGCTTTAGACTACTAAAAAAATAAAAAAACTTATATAAAAAAATAAATTATTTCCCTATTATTATGGTAGGTTTCAGCCCCTTTATTTAAACTGTAACTTTTGAAGGTGTTTGCCATCTTTACGAAGCCAGTTTTTGTGGTCTTTGTAATCAGGACACAAAGATTCCACCAGTTTCCAAAACCTTGGGCTGTGGTTCATTTCTTTTAAGTGGCAAACTTCATGCACACACAGATAATTGGCCACTTCTTCGGGGGCAAACGCCAGCCGCCAGCTGTAAGAAAGGGTCCCTGTGCTGGAGCAACTTCCCCACCGGGTTTTGGAATCCCTGATGGAAACCTTGGAAAATGACTTGTGGATCATTTCGCCATAACCATTTGATTTTTCTGAAAAATATGAATGTGCTTTTTGTTTTATCCACTTTTCTAAATAGGCTTTGATATCTGGACTTTGCCCCCCAAGCTCCAAAATATTTCCATTTTCCCACAGGCCCTTTTTCTTCATAGGGGCCAATTCAATTTTGTAATCTTGATCAAAAACTTTGAAGTATTTCGATAGGTCAATAACCCAATTATCATGTGACCGAACAAGTTGCTTTATAATCCAGGGATGGCATTCCTTTAAAAAATTATCCAAAGTTTTTTTTCGGTAAAAGATAGGAGTTGTTACTTTTAACGTTTCATTAATTTCGTCATATCGCATGCGAAATGACTTGGATCTTTGATGGGGTTGGACCAAAATCGGAATTTTTTTATCATTAAAAGTAAAAGAATGCGTCATAAAGATACTATACAAAAAAAAATGAACAAGACAAAGTTAATGTAATAAAACTTGTTTTTGATCAGAATTAACCTAGAATACTTTAAGAAAATAGGAAAAATTTATGAAAATTAATAAGGGTTATTTACTGTCAATCGTATTTTTATGCGTGGTCTTTACAAACTTGTCTAAGGCAAAATCCAATGAATATACGGAAGGATATGCGCAAGCCATTATTGATAATTACTTTCCTGAAACAAGTACCAGTGTACACTTTGATCACAAAAATAAATCATTAAAAATTATTGTGCATAGTGATATTCCCGTGGAAGAAGAAAAAAACCTGTTACAAAACCGCCTGGATGCCTTGCAATTTGTTGACACCACAGAAATTTTTGTAAAACCTAAAGCAGAAGATAAGGCACAGCCTGCCAGAAAAAGGAAAGTTTCTATGAATGAAATTCTTCCCAATGGGGCCTTATTCCAAGCCCCTATTGCAGACCCAAGATGGCCTGCCTTTTCAGCGGCGTATCAGTATCATAACAACAATAATTATGGCCGCAGTATCTTTGGATTATCCTTTGGGGAAAACCTTGCTTTATATCGTCGCCAAAATGATAGTTACGCTTGGGAAGTTGGTTTGCAGGCAGGTTTATTTGGTGCTTTGGATATGGGATCCACCCCAACGCGTTTAATTAATTCTGATTATATGGTGGGGGTCAATTATACTTATCAATATAAAAACTGGGGTAACTTTTTCTCTTTTTACCACCTAAGTTCGCATGTGGGGGATGAATACCTTATCAGTAATTCTTCGATTAATCGGATTAACTTAAGTTACGAGTCATTGAATTGGGTAACCTCTATTCAATTGGGGCAATTTCGTCCTTATATTGGTTTGGATTATATGGTTCACAAAGACCCCAGTTCCATAAAACCTTTTTCCTTTACAGTTGGTGTTGATTACGAAGGCCAAGAAACATTTATTTTTAAAACAGCCCGATTTATTGGGGGCCTTCACCTTCATAGTTGGCAGGAAAATAAGTACAAAGCAACGACAAATGTCAGGGGGGGTATTCAATTTGAAAACCCTGTTTGGTATGGTCGAACTTTGAAATTCTTAGTGGATTATTCCCATGGTCCCTCGCGTCAGGGGCAGTTTTATATCCATACCCATGACTATATTGGTTTAATGATGGTTGTTTCAGTTTAAAGGATAGGGGGGCCTAAATTTCCTAGACAATATAAAAAAACCGTCGTACAATTCATTCGCGAGGATTCAATGAAAACAAGTTCAAAATCAGATTCAAATGACGATAGTAATAAACATTCCTATTGTTCCAATTCTATAACTTTTTATGGTTTGACAGAGATTTAATATGACTAAGCTGGTTAAAGCTGGTGGGCTAACAAAATATGCGCCTGGCAGTTTAAAAGAACTTATTAGTATTTCCCTTCCTATGATCATTACAGCATTGTCGGGTAACCTTATGCTGTTTCTGGATCGTATTATTTTAGGGCATTATTCACTTGATGCCATGAATGCCATTGCGGCTGCGGGAACAGCCGTCTTTACCTTTGCTTTTGGCGCCTTTGGTATTGCATCGATTTCCGAAGTCTTCGTTGGCCAGGCTAATGGGGCCAAAAAATATCAAGATATTGGCGCCCCTGTTTGGCAAATGATTTGGTTCAGTCTTATGACGGGTGTCTTGTTTTCAATAATCACCTTGTTTTTTGCAGATAATATTTTGGCACAACCCTTTCACGCCGAAGGTCTGGGTTATTTTAAAATCCTTATGCATACCGCTTTTCTTATTCCACTACATGGGGCCTTGGCAGGGTTTTTTGTTGGCCGCGGAAAAGTATATTTGGTAACAACCGCCGTTGTTATTGGAAATGCTATCAATCTTATCTTAGATATTGTTTTGGTTTTTGGTATTGACGATTGGATCCCATCAATGGGGGCAGCAGGGGCAGGAATCGCCACAGCCATAGGCGAATTTATCCAAGTTATTATTATATTTTCTGTTTTCTTGGCGCCCAAGTATAAGAATAGTTTTAAAACGTGGCAGTATAAATTTAATAAAGGAATTTTTAAGGATTGCTTGCGCATTGGGACACCAAGTTCCATCTCGCATACCTTGGAATTAACAGCTTGGTACGTGATTTTTATTTTCATGGGATGGGTTAGTGCAGATTATGTGACCGTCCTGCAAATTGGCCAAACTGTTTTTATTTTCCTAGCCTTTTTTGTTGATGGATTACAGCGGGGGGTTATGGCCCTATGTTCCAACGCAATCGGGGAACAGAAATATGGAAAAATTGGGGAAGTTTTTAAAAAGGCTATTCAGTTTCACTTGGTTGTTTCAGCTGTTTTTGCGATCTTTTTAATATTTATGCCAAACCTTCTGATCCAAGGGTTTTTATCAGACGAGGTCATGGGGGTTACAAGCAAAATAATCATAAAAGAAATTGAAATGGCCTTTATTTGGGTCTGGGTTTATTTGGTTTTGGATGGTTTAATTTGGATTATTGCAGGTATTTTAACAGCGGCAGGCGATACCAAATTTGTTATGTTAATTAGTGCCGCTGGCGCCTGGTTATTTGCCGTTCTTCCGATCTATATTTATATTGTTATATTTAAACGCGAGGCCCATATCGTTTGGCAATTAACGGCCTTTTATGGATTTATGAATTTAATTTTCTTTTACTTGCGTTACCGCAGCGGAAAGTGGAAAGAAATAAAAATCAGATCAACCTAGCAGCCCAAATAAATATCGTATATTATTAGCTTAAGTTATTTAAGGGAATTATAATGAAAAAAATTCAAGTCGGTATTTTATTCGGTGGGCAATCCGCAGAACACGAAGTATCTTTGCAATCCGCAAAAAATGTAATTGAATCCATTGACCGGGAAAAATTTAACCCCGTTTTAATTGCGATTGATAAAACAGGGCGCTGGCATCTGAATCAAGAATCAGAATTTTTATTAAATGCGCATAATCCAAAAACGATAAAACTGAATAAAACGGCTGGCCAAAAAATTGCGCTGCAACCCGGCGGTCATAATGAAAATTTTATCCATACTGAGGCTGTTGATAAAAGTATCGAAAATCTGGATGTTATCTTTCCAATTTTGCATGGGCCACTGGGGGAAGATGGAACCGTCCAAGGGTTAATGCGTTTAATGGATGTTGCTTTTGTTGGGCCAAATGTTTTAGGGTCAGCCGTTGGTATGGATAAAGATGTTACAAAAAGATTGGCCCTGGCATCAGGTATAGAAATTGCCCCTTTTGCCACAATCCATAAGCATGAAATAACCCCAGACTTGGTTTCAGAAGTTGGAAATAAGCTTGGATATCCGTTGTTTGTGAAACCAGCAAACATGGGGTCATCTGTTGGAATATCCAAAGCATCGAATAAATCAGAACTTCAGCAAGCTGTTGATTTGGCTGTAAAATTTGATCGTAAAATTATTGTGGAAAAGGGCATTGCTGGACGGGAAATTGAAGTTGCCGTATTGGGAAATGAAAATCCCAAAGCATCCGTTCCAGGGGAAATCATTCCCCAAGATGGTTTTTATTCCTATGAATCCAAGTATATGGATGAAAAGGGGGCAAAGTTGGAAGCCCCGGCTGATTTACCCGCAGAAAAAATTAAAGAAGTTCAAGATCTGGCCGTTGAAATATTTAAGATTTTGGAGTGTGAAGGGTTATCCCGGGTGGACTTTTTCTTGCAACCAGATGGCCAGTTCATTTTTAATGAAATCAACACAATCCCAGGCTTTACAAATATCAGTATGTACCCGCGCCTTTGGGCGTTAACGGGCATTCCCTATAAAGAATTAATCACCAAATTAATTGAACTGGCCTTGGATCGTCATAGGCAAATTAAGAACCTTAAAACCGATTATAATTTTTAAGATTGGAAAATATTGCCACAAATTCATGGCCTTTATTAACCCAAGGGATTTATCGTCTTACGTTTGGTCTTTGATCAAGAAAAATAATTAATCACTTCCGATCAAAGGCAATAACAGATTTGCGGTTTTCTTTCCAAGTTTTTGGGCTATTACCCGTTTCATCCGGTTGGTGATGGCTGAAGCCCGCAGCATAAAGATGATCTGCACTGATGCCCTTGGAGATAAAGTACTGAACAATACTGATGGCCCGGGCTGACGATAAAATCCAATTGGAAGAATAAGGCTTTTTGCGTTTTAATTTACGTTGGTCGGCATGCCCTTCAACCTTAATAATCCACGGGGTATCATCAGGTAATTCAGCCGCGACTTGTTTAATGGTGTTGGCAATTTTATCCAATTTTTCTTTGGCAGACTTTGTTAAAACAGTCGAAGCACTTTGGAAAAAGACTTCATCTTTGAAAATAAATTTACCATCCTCCATCATGATATCCGGATTATCCACCAATGTTTGGCGCAAGGTTTCAAAAAACGCATTGGCCTTTCTAAGTTCATTTAATTCTTTTTGCATTGCGGCAGGGACTTGATTAACAATCATTGTGTCCGTGGTTTCAATTTGGACAGGCCTGCCTTCTTCACTTTCCCTATACATTTTTTGCATTTCAACGGTCATCAAACGCAATTCTTCTTCAAGGCGGGCATTTTTATGTCGCTGTGATTGAAGTTGGCTCATAAGTATTTTTACCTTAGGCATGTTGCTGGATTTTCCTGTTAAAATGCCATCCAGAAACAATCGATCTACAAGCAAGATGGATAGACCCAATAAAATAACAACCAAGACACCAGCCAAGAAATTTACTGGTATATTTTTAAGACTTAAATTTTGTTTTGAATGTGTTTTTGCCACTGTCGTCCCCTATTATTATGGGGCTGTTGCAAGGGTTTTTTTGAGACGATTTTTGGCCAAAAATTATTTCTGATGCTTGTGCACTTTGTTTGTACGTGCTTCTTACTTTTCTTAAAACCCGTCTCAAAAAAACTTATCGTCAAACAAGCCCTTTATAGAGTAATGATATCACACCTAAAATAAGAGGTCCAGTGCCGTTAAGAAATGTAAATTTTAAGATTTTCTTACAAGTTTTTGGACAAATTGTTTTTTAAACAGTCTCTACATATGTTAATCATAATAGGTATGAATGTAGATAGAGTTTTAATGTTAAATCAAAATGAAAAAATAAAACATGTCAAACAATATGTAATTTTTGGGGCAACTGGTTGGTTTGGTCTAAATACTATAAATTATTTGATGCACTTAAGAAAATGTTCGCATGATATTGAAATCATTGCTGTTTCAAGAAAAAAACAAATACTTTCTGTTGAAAACGGATCAATAGAAACAGTTGATTATCAAGATTTGGAGAATCTTTCAATAAAAGGCCCTATAGTTTTTAACTATGCATATCTTACAAAAGATAAAGTTGATGAGAATTCTACAGAGGATTATATATTCAAGAATATAAATTTATCTGTTTATATATCATCGTATTTAAATAAATGGCAGCCCAAAGGTGTCTGTTATATTTCTTCCGGAGCAGTATATAAATCTTTACCGCTAGGCAAGCAGACACTTGATGAATATCCATATGGAACTTTAAAGTTTTATGATGAAAGCTTTTTCCTTAATCACGCAAAAACAAATGACTATAAAATAATCATCCCCAGAGTTTTTGCAGTTTCAGGGGCTTATATGAATAAACGAAATAGTTATGCATTAGGAAATATGGTAGATCAAGCATTAAGAAATAAAGACATAGAAATCAAAGCAAAGTCTTATGTTTACCGTTCTTACCTTGCTATTGAAACAATCATAGAAACATGTCTTTTTTGGCTATGGGATGATACAGAAGAAAAGAATCTTGTTTTTGATGCCTGTGGCAGCAAGAGATTTGAAATTGAAGAACTTGCGAAAGTTATTCTGCAGGTTCTTGATAAAAAACAATTGAGAATAATAAGGGATTTAAATAAAAAAGAAACCCCAGATTTATACGATGGAAATTATAAAGTGATTGATAAATTGATACGTTTATATAACGTAAAATCTCAAAGTATAGAAGATCAAATACAGAAAAGTAGATATTAATGGGAAAAAATATTTATTTAGTTATAGATACAAAAAAGTGGGCTTTTGATACAATCGCAAAAAGCATTAAAAAAAATGCCCCCAAAGATTGGGTTGTTAATTTTTTATATGCGGATGAGTATAAAAGTTTAAACGAATTGATAGACCATATTAATGGGGCTGACTTAGTTCATTTTTTCCTTAGGACATACCTCTTTGAACAAATAAAACATCTTAAAGATATTGATTTAGAAAAAATAAAGTTTTTTTTGTCGTCTACATTAATAACAACAGGCGTGCATGAACAGCACCTTACTTATGGTGAGGCTGAGACAGATATTTCTTTGAATTATTTGCATGATGCATATTACGTTATTAATAAAAATTTATATAAAATTTATTCTGATTTGCCTTATATAAAATCACCTGAATCAATTATTTATGATGGTATTGAGATAGAAAAATATAAACAAAAAAAAGAATTTAACTCAGAAAAAATAAAAATAGGGTGGGTTGGTAACTCGTTACATGCGTCATACCTATCAGTTAAATATCCTGGGCAGATTAATTATAAAGACAGCAAAGGATTTAATACTTATTTTATGCCAGCAATCAACAGATTGCGAGAAAAGGGGTACAACTTGGAGCTTTGTATCGCGGACTCAGCAAAAAAATCTAAGCACATTAAAGAAAAGGGAATGGTTGATTTTTATAAAAACATAGACATATTCGTGTGCTCATCAAAAACAGATGGCACCCCCCTTCCGATTTTAGAAGCAATGGCATCAGGCAATATTATTGTATCAACAGCGGTTGGAGTGGTTCCAGAGGTTGTTGGAAAAAAGCAAAGAAAATATATAATGCTTCCTCCTTATACACCAAATAAATTTGTCAAAATATTTGAAGAATTAATAAAAAATAAAAATGAATGGCCGGCTTTATCAGCAGAAAATCAAAAACAAATTTTAATTAAAGATACGAATCTTTGTGTTAAGGGATACTATACTTTTTTTGATAAAGTCATATCTTCTAGGGGGAAAAAGAAATTAATCGCCCCTTCTTTCGTAAAAATAATTCAGACAAATTTTCAAAATAATTTAAGGGAAAAATTATTTTACTTTTTAAAAAAATGGCAGATTTCCAAATTTCTTTTCAAATTTATTAGGAAAATAAAAAAATGAAACCTATTCTATCAATTGTAATTCCAAGCTATCAAAATGATATAGCCTTAAGGCAAGTAATAGAAAATATTTTAACTGTTTGCGCGTCACAAGAACTTGAAGAAGATGTTGAGGTATATGTAGAAGCACATAGTTGCTCTAAATTTAAGGAAAATTATTTAAAAAATATCAAAGCTAAAAATTTTAGGTATAGAAGTACAAAAGAATACTTTGAATTTGATGAAAACATTGAAAGATCTTTGTTGAACTCTAAGGGAGAGTATATATGGTTATTAGGGGATGAAGAAAATATTACAAGCATAGGGCTGGCTGAAATTATGTCAGTAATAAGAAAAGACAAAAGTTTGAATGTTATTGTTGTGGGCGCCCAAGAAATAAAAAGTACATCTGATTGGAATCAGGTAACATATGCCAATGAAAAGACCCAAAGTTTCAATAACTTAAGTGATTTCGGAAAATCTTTGTCGAAAAGAATAGGGTTTATTTCTTGTCTTATTTTTAATAGGGAGGCTCTGGAAACCAAAGATATGATTCCTGAGAAAGTAAAAAATATAGGGTTTTATCATATTGCCCTTTTGCTAACTTATCTTAGGAGCTGTAAAAATATGGATTCAATTTTTATACCTCATCCTTGTTTCTCCTATATAAAAGACATTCGTGAAAAGGACCCTAAGTTTATTAAAGATAGACTAATTGTTAACGCATTTTCATATAAAAAAGTTTATGAAGAAACTTTACCTAAGCATGTTTCTGGTATTTTTATTGAAAATATTATCATTCGATTTGTTCCTTATATTTTCAAGGATAAGCTTAACAAGCCAAGCATAAAGATTTATTTGAAAATATTTAATCAATACAGATCTTATTTAAAAAGCTATACCTATATTCTTCCAGTAATTATTTTCCCAACATTTTTATTAAAGATATTACAAAAAATTATTAATTTCATACGAATGATAAATAATTGGGTGCTTTAATTAATAACCTTCGGAGTTTCATCGTCTCCATAAAATTAGATTTAAAAAATAATCGATATATGATAGAAGTATTACAATAAAAGGACGTATAGATTCATGAAAGCAGTAATACTTGCAGGTGGTCTTGGTACAAGATTAAGCGAAGAAACAGAAATAAAGCCAAAGCCAATGGTGGAAATTGGGGGGCGGCCTATATTATGGCATATAATGAAATTGTATTCGGCACATGGAATTAATGATTTCATTATATGTTGTGGATATAAAGGGTATGCTATCAAAGAATATTTTACGAACTATTTCCTTCATACATCAGATTTGACTGTAGATTTAAAAAAAAATGAAGTTAACATATTGCAGAATAATTCAGAACCCTGGAAAATAACAATTGTTGATACAGGGTTGGAAACCCAAACAGGGGGAAGACTTAAAAGGGTTCAAAAATATATTGAAGAAAACGAAACTTTTTGTATGACTTATGGTGATGGTGTATCGGACGTTAATATAACTGAATTAGTGGCGTTTCACAAGAAATCAAAGGCACTGGCAACTTTATCTGCTGTGCAGCCCGAAGCAAGGTTTGGGGCGTTGGATGTTGATGAAGGTGATAAGAAGGTAAAAAGATTTGTTGAAAAGCCCCCTGGAGACGGTGGTTATATAAATGGTGGTTTTTTTGTTTTGTCTTCGAAGGTGTTGGATTACATAGAGGGTGATAAAACAATATGGGAGAGGGAGCCTTTAGAAAATCTTGCAAAAGAAGGTAACTTAAGGGCTTATACCCATAATGGATTTTGGCGCCCTATGGATACACTAAGAGATAAAATAAGACTTCAAGAATTATGGGACAAAGGAAAGGCCCCTTGGAAGATATGGGATTAGAAAGAAGTTTTTGGAAAAACAAGAAGGTTTTGGTAACGGGGCATACAGGCTTTAAGGGGAGCTGGTTGGTTTTTGTTTTAAATTCTCTGGGAGCAGAAATTTGTGGTTATTCTTTGGCGCCCCAAACAACCCCTAATCTGTTTTCTCTGTTGAATTTAGAAGGTTTATGTGAATCCCATATAGGGGATATCAGGAATGGGGCTAATTTTAAAAAAGTTGCAGAAGATTTCCAGCCGGATATTTTATTCCATTTGGCGGCCCAACCGTTGGTTTTATACTCTTACAAAGATCCTATAGAAACTTATGAAGTAAATGTTATAGGGACATTGAACGTTTTAGAAGGTGTTAAAAATATAAAAACCTTGCGTTCTGTAGTGGTGATTACAACAGATAAAGTTTATGAAAACTTAGAAGATGGTACGGCTTATTCTGAAGAAAATCGATTGGGTGGCCATGATATGTATAGCTCTAGTAAGGCCTGTGCAGAAATTGTGACACAAAGTTGGCGATCATCTTTTGGAAAAAACTATCCTCAGTTAAAGATTGCGACAGCAAGATCAGGAAATGTTATTGGAGGAGGAGACTGGGCTGATGATAGGCTTGTCCCAGATGTTGTTCGATCTATATCAAATAAAAAACCTTTGTCAATACGTTCCCCTGAAGCAGTTAGGCCATGGCAACATGTGTTAAACCCAACTTTTGGATACCTTACACTTGCTCAAAAGTTATGGGATGATGTCGGTAATAATTATACAGATGCATGGAATTTTGGCCCTGAAGTAGATGATGTGAAAACTGTTAGAGAAATGACAGATATAATGTGTGAAAAATGGGGAGGGTATACATGGACGTCTCCCGATACATCTAATAAATCCCCTATGAAAGAAGCAAATTTATTGCATCTTGATATTGGGAAGGCCAAGAGTAATCTTGGCTGGAGACCTGTTTGGGACTGTGAAAAATCTTTACAAAAAACGATTGAATGGTATAAAAAGTTTTATGAAATCCCAGAAGAAATATCGGAATTAACAAAAAAACAAATTTTAGATTATCAAAAATAGGTAAATGATGGAGTTAAATAAAATGAAAGTACCTTACGGTAAAAGTGTTCATGGTGAAGAAGAAATTCAAGCAGTTGTTAAAGTTTTAAGGTCCTCTACTCAAATGGGGGAAAATGTTAACGAAATGGAACAACGCATTTCTAAACTATTTGACAAAAAATATGGGGTGATGGTTAATTCAGGGACGTCAGCTTTGTACCTTGCAATGGAAGTTATGGATCTTCCCAAAGGGTCTGAAATTATTACCCCCGCCTGTACATTTGGAACAACAGTTGCCTGTATTGTCAAAAGTGGATATGTTCCAGTTTTTGCTGATGTGGAAGAGGGCACTTATTGTATAAATATTTCCCAAATAGAAAAATTAATTACTGAAAAAACCAAAGCAGTTTTAATTCCCAATCTTTTAGGAAACATCCCTGATTGGAAAATCATCCATGATATATGTAAAGATAAAGGTATAATTATCATAGAGGATTCTGCAGATACCTTGGGAGGAACCTTAAGAGGGGAATCTTCTGGTAAATATAGTGACATTACTATTACAAGCTTTTATGGGTCTCATGTTATTAACTGCATGGGGAATGGCGGTATGCTCTGTGTTAATAATGAAGATTGGTATAAAACTGCCCGACTTTTAAGATCATGGGGCCGAAGTTCATCCGTTTTTGACGAAAAGTCTTCTGAAGAATCAGAAAATAGATTCAATGTGGATCTAAAGGGGTTTTCTTATGACAAAAAATTTGTTTTTGAAAAATTAGGATATCAATTAGAGCCTTCCGAAGCAGGGGCTGCATTTGGCTTAGTCCAATTGGATAAGCTTGATCAAAACATTAAAACAAGAATCAAATATTTTAATAAACATCAATATTTTTTTAAGGAATATGAAGAATTCTTTATTCTACCAAACCAAACGCCAGATACAGTGACAGGTTGGTTAGCATATCCTTTGGTTGTCAGAGAAGGAACCGGTCTAGAGAGAAAAGAGTTGATGAAATTTATGGAAAATGAAGGTATCCAGACCAGAGTTGTGATGGCTGGGAATATCCTGTATCATCCTTTGTTAAGTGATGCAGTAAAAGTTGATACATTAAAATATACAGAGGCTGATAAAGTTATGAGGGGTGGAATGTTATTGGCATGTCACCATGGGCTTGAAGAAGAGCAAGTAAACTATGTTCATGAAAAAATAAAGCAATTTATATCAAATATAAATAAGGAGAAAAGGTAATGGATAAAGACATTTTTGACGGACTGTTTGTGCTTGAACTTGCAAACAATCACTGGGGAAAGCTGGAGAGAGGACTTAAAATTATTGATGACTATGCAGAAGTTGTTAAAAAAAATAATGTTAAGGCCTCAGTTAAATTACAATTCAGAGATGTCGATAGTTTTATCCATAAAGATTTTCGGGACTTAGAAGGCTTTAGGTACATATGGAAGACGCAAAAAACCCAAATGCCTTGGGCTAGCTTAAAGGCTTTAGTGGAAAGAGTTTCCGAAAAAGGAATGCTGACCATGGTTACGCCTTTTGATGAAATATCTGTAGATAAGTGTGTAGAGTTTGGGGTTGATATTATCAAGATAGCAAGTTCAGATATACGGGATAAAACACTATTAAAAAAAATAGGGGCAGCTGGAAAACCTGTTATTGCCTCAAGTGGTGGATCAACAAGCCTAGATCAATTGGATTATCTTGTTAAATTTTTCAAAGAAAAAAACCTACCATTTGCCTTGAATCATTGTGTTTCACTTTACCCATCAGAAGATAAAGACCTTCATTTAAATCAAATAGACTTACTTAAGAAAAGATATCCAGATACGGTTATTGGTTTTTCAACACATGAATATCATGATTGGGATAGCTCGGTGAAAATGGCCTATGCAAAAGGGGCAAGGACTTTTGAAAGGCACGTAGATATAGATTATGAAGGGGTGCCTGTATCTAAGTATTGTTCATTGCCAGAACAGGCAGATATATGGTTCAAGGCTTATCATAAAGCTGTCGAAATGTGCGGTCCTGAAGAAAGCAACGAAGAAAAAAGACAACCCCCTGAAAAAGAGGTTAGGTATTTAGATGCCTTAGTCAGAGGTGTTTATGCCAAGAAAGACTTACCAGCAGGTCACAAACTTACAAAAGAAGATATCTACTTAGCTATCCCCTTACATAAAGGGCAGATATCAGGACGTGAGTTTGAAGAAGGAGAGGTCTTAACAGCTTCTATCGAAAAAGATAAGGCAGTTAATATTGAAAAATTAGACGCTTCTTATTCTTCTAATTCGGATCTTGTATCCCTTATAAAAAACCGTGGCTTGTAGTAAAAAGAAAGATACTTTTATGAAAAAATTAAAGAAAATGCTTGTAAGGTATTTAGAAAAAATTATCTATATGAAAAATAGAACATTGAATAAAAGACAAACAATTAAATCTATAAATTTAAAGTATCTAGAAAAAAATAGGGAGGTATGTAAATACTTTTTTGATACATTTGGTTATATAAAAATAGAGAATTTCTTTAACAAAAAAGAAATGGATGTGATAAGTGAAGAGTTTAATAAAACAATGGAAGAGAAGTATAATAATTTTCAGAAGTCTGAAGGGAATTTATTATATCCCCAGATTTTGGAATACAACGAAGAGTTAACACGTTTATTGGATTTAGATAAGACTAAATTATTGGTAGAAACCTTACTTGGAAAAGATAGTTTGTACTTAGGAAGCGATGGAAATTGTTTTAAATCTCCAACACCTTGGCATAGGGATTATCTGATAAAAAGTAAAACATGTAAAATGTTAATTTATTTAGAAGAAGCGGCGATTGATCAAACTGCGTTAAGCGTCATTCCTGGCAGCCAATTCACCGAAGATGCATATAGTTCATTTTTGACGAATGCTCTTACATGGCCAGAACCACCAGCTCTAGGAGGGTTTGATGAAAAAGGTTTTTTAGGTAAAGGGCACAGTCCATTAAACAGCGGGGGAAATAATGTGATTCCACAACATATTATTCCAACGAGTCCTGGGGATATAATAGTTTTTAATCATAACTTGATTCACTGTACAAATGCATCAACTTGGAATAGATCACGTCGATTAATGGGGCTGCATTTTGGAAGGAAAGATAAGGTTGAAGAGCTCAAAGAAATATCTTTAACAGAAATGAACTCCTTTAAATTAGAAAATAAATATGGGCCTTATGTCATGAATTCTAAGTCTAAAAACATACAATCTATGATAAAACCATTAAAAGATCTAAAAATAAAAGTTGAGGGTGATTTTTCTGGGAAATATGCAACGCAATCTAAGTCAGCTGTAGAGTTTTCTAATAAACATAAAAATACTATATACAAGTCAAAAATTAATGAGAATTAAAAACTAAATATAATTACAATGAAAAAAAAGAAAAATTATTTATTAACAATATTGATTCCTACGTCAAATAGGCATAGGCAAATAAAAACTCAGTTAGATTACCTGAAAAATATGGGGGTATTTAATAATGAAGAAATTGAAATATTAATTGCAGATAATTCAAACAATGACGAATCAAGAAATACTATAGCGCCTTTTATTAAAGAGGCTGATAACTTAAATTACCATCAGCACGCTACGTTTGTTCATTCAGCGGAAGAAAATATTAACCGTTCTATTGAATTATGTTCAGGAGAATATATTTGGCTTTTAGGGGATGATGATAGATTAAACCCAGAAGCAATTGAAAAGGTTCTTAACATATTAAAGAAAGGTTCTAAATTAAATTTTTATTTTGGACTTGTTGGTAGAAATCTTATTACTAGCTGGAATCATTTTAATTCTAATAAAGAAGATTACTTTGAAAAAATGCTTTTATCGGATAAGGATTTAGGGGAATTAAAGGAAATAGAAAAAAATCTAAAACTAACAACTTATAAAGACGCAGTAATTAATTATGGGTTAATTACAACCATGTGTTTTGTTTCAAGCTTTATTTTCAAAAAATCTATTTTTAAAAAATATGATGATTACATAAAGATAAGCCCACATTATTCCCATGTTTTTGGCTTTTTGAGAATATTAAAAGATGAGAAAATTGGATTAATTACCATTCCAAGTATCGCAAGGTTTCATTCCGAATTGGATGATTTTGATGAAAGATTAGATAGTTATACAAATAAAACAGGAAAAATCCAGAGGTTTCCTTGGACTTATGGTCTTATGTCCTTGTTAAACAAGGCAATAGAAGAAAAGTTATTAAGTTATGAAGAAATAATTTTGATAAACGAGCTGGATTTTAATAATAATTTCAATTTATATCAAGCGATAAAACAACATTTTTCTATACAAATAGAGATGCTTCCGAAACAGCTTTATATTCTTTTATCAAACAACCGGATATATGAGAATTTGACAGAATTTTCTAATTCTGTGAAATATAAAGATCAAATATTTCATTCTATTTTTCATACTATTTCACAATTAACTAAAGAAAATTATAAAAATAAAAAATATTTAATTATTATAAGCCTGCTCCATACAGAAAAAATAAATATATTCTATATAATAGAATGTATTATATCTGTCTCTTATACACATCTGACGCTGCCGACGAGCGATCTAGTGT
>OJGZ01000125.1_pt1 | contig 36292 bp, 34 predicted proteins | sample 1595051 | NCBI WGS metagenome assembly OJGZ01 (sample SAMN05416800, study PRJEB24817) | seawater metagenome | isolation source: Sea water | place: Canada:Atlantic | collected 2013-07 | reverse complement strand
GACGATGTTGAAATTATAGAGCATCCGATTGAGCCAACAATCCAGGATATTAAGAAAGAATACCAACATTATGACTATTCTGAAGATGAATTAAAAGCCGAATTTGAAAAAGCGTTGCAAAATTACAAAGAAGCATTGGAAGAATACAATTCAGCAAATGAAAATGGGTTTACAAATGGCATTTTGTTTCATCCCAAAACTTACAGGAATAAAGAGGTCTTTGTAAAAATTGTCGAAAAATCAAAGAACGATTCTACGGAATATTCGGCACCATTGGCCAACAGAAAAATGGCAGATTGTACACCTGAAGAACAAATCGTAAAAATCAACGAAAGGGAAATCCGCAAGAAGCAAATAGAGAACAATAAGCAATTTGAGGAAGTTGTGCAGATGATTCGTGAGACGAAATACATTGATACAAAGAAGACACTTTCAACAGATGAAATGGTCGCATTCTCGATATCACTATTTGAAAACAACGTGGACTATATGAGCCAGCAGAAGTATTTCTCAAAATTCCTGAGCGACACTTCAAAGATGACCAGAGTTGAAATGGTAGAGAATTTCAAGAAGAAGTTCAAAAAGGAAATCTTCCATAAATTGATACGGTATATGCTCACGAGGCAAGTGCATTTTGGCGAAAGCAATCACGTCAATAATCTTACCAACATTTCATTTTATAATGCGATACAGGGATATTATAAATCCAAGATTGCCGGCATAGAAAAGGAATATGCCGAAAAACGAGACAAGCGTGAAGCACGTTTGAAAGAGCGCATCACGGTTCTTGAAAAGCAAATTCAGGAACTCAACGATTAGCTTTTGTTGTTTGAAGAAGGGTCGGCATTCGTGCTGGCCCTTCTTCTTTTTTATGATAGTGTTTTGAAAGATGGGTTCTTAAGGAAGGGGTTATCAATCAATAGTTAGTGCAAAGGTAAACTCGTAAAATACATCCATCAAAAGACTACGGCATAAAGCCAACGCAACTTCCTACGCTTATTTATTCCGTTTCCTTTTGAGCCAAGATTTTAACTTCCGTTTGGGTACTGCTCAAATATTGTTTAACTAAAATTCAAAAGCTATGTATTTACAAAATTTGCAACAGGATGAAATCTTTGTTCCATCAGAAATGAAATCCTTAAAGAGTCTGACACAGATGGAATCTCGAAGAGGGCTTGAAAATGCTATTATCTCAAATGGCAAAATTGTCAACGTGGTATCGAACAGTTACGGACACATTCCGAATCAACTATTCTTCAAGAATGCTGAAGAAATGTTGACCGATGCACAGCTAAACTTTCATAAACGAACCATCAACAAAAATGATAGGTCGTTCATTACCGACTTTATCATCGACGACAAAAGCCAGTTTACGGTCAAGAACGATAAAGATTTGATACTGCCGATGCTTCGGTTCAAAAATTCCTATGACGGTAGTGAAAAGACCTCTGGTCACTTTGGATTTTATAGAGAAGTGTGTTCAAATGGCCTGCACGTTTCCCAGGCAGAAATTGAGTTTTCAATCAAGCACAGTAAGAACAACACGCATTTGATTATGCCGAGGCTGAACAATCTATTTGATAAATTTCTGGACAATGAATTTTATACCATTACCAAGAAATTCGACAAGATGAAGGAATGTAAAATCATCGATACACAAGAATTTGTGAAGGCCATTCTTGACAAAACGAAATTGTTCAGATATGAATGTAGCGACAATAACAGCGCCCCTTCAAAAAAGTCTCGTGAAGTCATAGAAATCTTGAACTATGAAGCCTTGTTGCTCAATGAAAAACCAAATCTCTGGTTGGGCTATAATGCGTTTAATTCAGTACTTCATAATGTCTTAAAGAAAAGCTTTGGCCAACAAGAACGGTTGGATAAAAAGCTGTTTGATGAAGTCTATGATATGGCATAAATTAAATTAAGGTTTGTCCAGTACCTTAAACTGGATTTTTAGTAACAATTGATTTTTTGAAGAACATTCTTTTTCACTAACAATTATGCTAATTGCAATAACCAACAAGCCCGCAATTTTAAATTGCGGGCTAAAATACTTGCGTACCTGCGGATAGAGAGAGATTCGAACTCTCGGTACAGTTTCCCGTACGCCTGATCTTCAATCAGGTGCCTTAGACCACTCGACCATCTATGTTTTAAAGAAGTTTTACCCCTTTTTTGAAACAACAGGCTTTAGAAATGTGTTTAGAAAACCGTTTGTTGTCAGATTATGTAAGCCTAACAAGTTGGCTATTTCTTTAGTACTTGATGCAGTAAAACCGGAACTGTTGATCCCATCAACAAATCTTCTTAAAGTAATTTTTAACGAAATTAAGGATTCTTCGTCAATAACTCTAGTATTTGCGCTAGTGTTCACATTCCAGCCTTTTATATTTGGTGGTTGAATTGTTACTAAATTAAAACTTGCTGCTTCACCATATAGTTTCTTAAACCACTCGCCTGAGCCCAATAACTGATTAATGTTATCTCTAGTGATTTCACCGTGTATAGCTCTAGATTTGGCCTCTAAAACTAAATAATGATTTCCAGTCATTACCCAAAGGACATCAGGACCGTTACCAAATTCTGCTTCTGGTTCTTGAGTATGAAAACCGACTAGTCTTCCAACTTCTGCCAAGGCGTTTTCAAATTTTGTATGTGGTATGTCCGGACTGAACTGAAGATCATCCAATAGACTTTCTAAATACAATTTAAAATCTTGGGATGTTTCATATCTTTTTATGAAATTGAGGACTTGTGTCGCCTGCTCTACACTTGCCATTATTTTAGTATAACTATGTCCGTTCTTTGACTGCAACATATGTGAGGCCGTCTTTGCTGCTTTTATTTGTAAATCGTTAGATTTCGGGATATTATCTAGATAGAGATAATTGGCTGCTTTTTCAAAATACCAACCTTTCTGTTTTTGGGTTAAATCAATTGTATCAACTATCTCATCCAAGATTATTTTTGAAGCTCCTTCGTGATTCCGTCTTCTGAAAAGGTCTATGGCCTTTGACTCGGTATCGGCAATTTCCAAATTCTTAATAACCCGCTCATCGGTTTTGTCAGTCTCCACTTGCGAAAGTATTCCAGAATGGTACTCGCGCCAACTCATATCTTGCACAAGACATAATTTAGCGGTATCTCTAATTGTTTTTAGGGCATTATCGTTTGATTCATCATCTAATAGTGATAGACCCAGTTTGAGTTGTTTCCGTGTTACTGGTGTAAAATACTGTAGATTCGATTTGTTTCCTAAAAACTGTAATAAATCCTTCCCCATTAGAAACACCGCGCAATAATCACTGCCAGACCTTACAGCTCTGCCTAGACCCTGCTCAATAATTTGAGCCTTTAGGGAAGATTTTACAGACTCTAGACGTAACTCTGCATATAACTGTTCATACGAACTAAATGACGGGTAGCCGTCCAATATCAAAATCCTGCACATATCGCCATTCAAATCTACACCATCATAACGATTCACCAGAACATTCAACGATCCCTTCTTGGATTTTAAACTGGCTATATCCTTATTGATGTTATCTTTTTCAATAATTTCTGCGCCAATATCTTCCCACTTTTCAGCTCTATTTGCAGAAGGTGTTAAAACCATTACATTTACGCCAGAATCTGCATATTCTTTAGCCAAATCCATTATCTGCTCGTCAGTTATCCTCGAATCGAATCTTTGTGGGGCAAGAATCAATCTTTGACCAACGTCCTTACGATCCTTGGGAATCAAGGCGTTTTTGATACTATCGATATCAATACCTAAATCCTTTATCAAATCAATCTGGTCTTCAAATGTAGCTGAAAGTATGTACCTATGTTTTGCTTCGTTAAAGGCGCGTACATTATGAAATGGCACATAAGACGGTGCGATTTCAATACCTCTTGGTCCCACATAGCAATCATAAGATTTTAAGTCGTCCGCTATCAAACCCCATTTGAACATCAGCTCGCTGTCTTCACTGAACTCGCCTATAAGATGCACAAGTTCATCTAAACGCGTGAGCCAAGCCCAGTAAGGTACTTTAAGTATCTTAGCATATGGATCGCCATCAGTTAACCTATGGTAAGTTCCTGGTGCTTGATACTTTAATTCATCATTGAATAATTTTAGTAATCTTTCGGCAAGTTCGTGACCGAATGGAATGTTTATGGTGGTGGCTTGCCTAGCTTTATCAAGGCATACGTGGGCATCATCGAGAACAATAGAGCCGACATCGATATTATCCCTATCAAAAATAGAGCGTGAATTGAAAAGCTTTTGAAACGTGCATAACAGAATAGCTTTTGAATTTAAAAAGTCATCAGGAAAAACACTTCTTTGCCCTTGATATTCAATTTCACAAACGGGTATTCCATATAAATCCGCTTGCAACTTTGCCTGTTCTAATAGTTGTTTGTCTGGACATAAATATAAACTTGGACCGACTCCTTCAATCATTTTTGAGTGCAACATCAATAAGCTTACAAGCGTTTTTCCAGAACCTGTATTCATTTTACACAAAACATCTCGTTGGTCTCTTATACTATGCCAGGAGTTTAATACCTCTTCTTGTATTCCTCTTAAATATGCATATCCTTCCTTATGGAACAAATTTTGAAATAACTCTATGGGTTCAAAATTTAATTCCTTTGGGGATGTATCTTCTAGTTTTTTCTTAAATATATTCATCGACAATTTTGTTCTATTATCATTTAATTAACAAACGTCTTAAAAATTTATCAAGTGATGGGCTATCATTCTTTAATTAGTTAAAAAGTGAGTTAGAATGAATAATTTATTTTTTTAAATTATTAAGCCCATTCCCCTACACTTCGCGAAAAGCTACATTCCGGAAAAAGCGCTTCATTACACAAGGTCTTGGACACAATTTCAAAGTTTCCGATTTCCATAACGCTAAATCCCCCAAAAGCGGAAAACGTCAATCTACATCTTTGAAATTAAGACCGCTTTAAACTCTACTAAATAGGATAATTCGTTTTCATAATCCGTTCAGCACATTCCCCTACATTCCGCGAAAAGCTACATTACGGGAAAAGAGCTTCTCTAAAAAGGTCTTGGACATCATCCACAATTTCAGCTTTCCATTTCGTTAACCCTTCCCGCGATGCTGGGAAGGAACACTTCATTCCCGAGCCAAAATCGTGAATTAAGTCCGCCTTCTTGAGCGGAAAGTCATCGCCTCAGTTTTCTTAACAGAATTTGCGGCGAAGTCTTCTTGAGCCTTCACTCGAAAATTCTTAAAAACCGAACCGCTGCCTTACACATTTTAAGGGGTTTATAATGGATAAAGCCTTTGTTGTTTTTCGGGGCGTCGAAAAACAGGCACGACATAACCAATTCTAATTTAACCACAGCTACTTATCTCGCTTAAGTACCGGTACGCTCAAACGCAACTGCGTTTAAAAGAATTGCTAATGCCCTTATGGAACTTGTCAAGACTGTACAAGTTTTAATGAAAAATAAGGCTTCTACTTCCTTGAAACCCGCCGAAAAAGGCAGGTTTGCTACGTCGCAAACACACCTGATTTGTTCCCTAAAAGTCTTGACAAAACCCACTCTATCCATTGTGCTGTGCACAGAAGAAAAGAACAAACACCCCTTAAAATTTAATCTGTTTTAAATCAATAGGGGAAATATAAATCACTTAAATATTTAGTTATGAGTACTATTAGAAATCACGTACAGTTAATTGGAAACGTTGGTCAAGAGCCAACCATTACGAACCTTGAAAGCGGTAAGAAAGTAGCCCGCTTTTCACTCGCTACTAACGAGTATTACAAGGACAGCAAAGGCGAAAAGCAAACGGACACCAATTGGCATACCGTAGTGGCCTGGGGAAAGACCGCTGAAATTGTTGAGAAATATGTCGAAAAGGGCAAAGAAGTAGGAATCACAGGGAAACTAAAGACCCGAACCTACACGACCGATGATGGCAACCAACGCTATGTAACGGAAGTCGTAGCCGATGAAATCCTTCTACTTGGAAGTAAAAGCGATAAGTAATCTTCAAAATAAAGAGGGCGTTCCTCTCGAAAGTTGCGCCCTCTTTTTCATTATTCACACATTAAATATATGCACAATGAAAGCACAAGTTAACGAAATAAAAGAGCGATTGCAATATTTTACGGGAACAGAAATGTTCTATCAAATCCCCTTACTAAGAACACGTTTTACGGACGGATTGAAATATTTGTCAGAAGTAGCAGAATGTTTTTGGCTCATTACGGACACTTCCGTAATTGCAAAAAGTCTGATGAACCGAAGCGAATTTATAACCATAGACTTTAAAAGATTGCCCGAGGAAAAACAAAATTTTACAGGATATGAAGCTGAAATTATTTATACAGATGGCAACGACAATATTTTGGAAAAACACGGCTATCGGGCAACCGATTTTCCGCTCGATGAATTGCGGTTATTTTTTGTAAATGATACGCTGATGTTACCAAGCGAATATTAAAAATTCAGGCTATGGTTTATCTCAATTTTACAGACTTGAGCGAGGAGGCTCAAAACCGACTTTTAGAGGATTCTAAAAAAGACGTGGAACGAAAATTTGGCGATGATATTCGCAAATACGTAAGGGAAAATTACACCTGTTTTGAAACGATGATAGAGGAAGAAGCATTACGAAATTTATATTCCTATAAGTTCATATTCAACATCTAATTTTCTAAACTTAATAATCAAGCACCTCTAAATTTTGGAGGTGTTTTTTCTTTTCAAGTAATTCCAGTTCAATAAAAAAACCGTATCTTTATTTCGCTGAAATTCAGCACACATAATTTATATAGCTACCCTATTTTTAACTTTCGCTGGTAGCTGTATCCATCTATATTTTACATATTGGAATTTCCGAATTCCTAAAAGGGCAATTGGCTTTTTAGCCAGATTGTATGAAATTTTTGTCACGCTTTGGCGTGACGAAAAGGAATAGCAAGAGGGTAACGGGCAGAGCCGCGTTACATATTCCTTTTAGCTTATAACCAATTGATTTTCAACAACTTGAAAATTAATGGATTATATATATTTCTTCGATTTGCGTCAAATGCCCTTGAACAACCTGTAAACAGGGATGGATTTACGTCAAATACACAAAAAAAGCGAAAGAAAATGGATTCATTCATCACCATCAGGTTCAAAAGGAAAACTGCCAAACGTTTTCAGGAATTTTCAAAGACACACTTCAAGACCCATACCGAAGCAATGGAAAATATCCTTGATTTTTTCTTCTATAACGAGATATCGCCAAAGGAAAAATTGGGTCCGACAGGGCGAACCATCGAAGCCAAACTATTAAAAAGAATCAATGCAGTCATCGCTATAATGCGTGATGTTGAAAAGACACAAACCAAACCCACGGTCGCAATGATTCAATCCCTTTTTGAGACAGAACAGCCAAACAAAAAACCGCTGATTTTAGAAAAGAAATATGCCGAAGAAAAAAAGGAAGTACGCTTCCGTGAAAAACAAAATCCAAGTAACCAACTGTAAATTTTTGAGCTATGTATATTACAATCTCACCTCAAAAAATAGGAGGTAATTATTCTAAAAGTTCGGCTGATTTTGTTGGCTATCTGGAGAAGGAAAACCAAGGATTGGAACAACAGGATATGGAGCATTTTTTTAACCAATATGGCGACGAGATTTCAGCAGAGGAAGTGGTCAGGGAAATTGATAGCAATACCGCAAAACTTGAAAAGCACGAGCCACGGTTTTATTCTATTATCGTAAGCCCTTCACAATACGAACTGAAACGGTTGCAAAACCATAATAAAGATTTGCAAAAATATACCCGGGAGATTATGAAGGATTATGTGGCTTCATTCAACCGTGAAATAAATGGGCGACCCGTCAATATCGATGATATAAAATACTATGCAAAAATTGAACACCAAAGAACCTTTAAAGGAACAGATAAACAGGTGCAGGAAAACCAGCCTTTTGCCACAAAAATACTTCAATTAAAAACTGAAGTCCGAAATGTGCTAGATGGACGAGCAGAAGGAAATGTGAAAAAATTGGAAAAAGAAATCGGGAAACTAGAAAGAGAAGCACCGCACCAACAGAACGGAAAACGAATAGTACAAGGAATGCCAAAAGCAGGAGACCAAAGCCATTTACATATTATCGTTAGCCGCAAGGATGCATCAAACCGATTCAGTTTGTCACCTGGAAGTAAATATAAAGCTTCCGACGTTGAATTAAATGGTAAAACGGTAAAACGGGGATTTGATAGAGATGGGTTTTTTGAGAAAGCAGAAAAGACTTTTGATAAGACTTTTGGCTATCAAAGGAACTTCGCTGAAACCTATAAGGCAAGAAAGGATTTCATCAAGAATCCGAAAATCTATTTTGCATCGTTGATGAAACTACCAACCAACGAAAAAGCGATTGCGTTCAAATTAATGCGTGAAAGTAATATTCCAATAATGCCGAGTATTCCGGTCACGCAGGCACAATTGGTAATGAAAATATTTAACAAGCTACGACGTGGTGCGGAAGTGGCCATCAAATCAAGTTCCATCGGAATCTAACTTAAAATTATACAAATGGACAATCTCGTAACAGTACTTTTTATTATTGGTGTAGCCAGTGTTGTTTTCTATGGAATATTTCGGGTTAGCAGATATGCATTTGTCGTCAATTTTCTATTGATTGGCGCTTTTGTGTATTATTTAAATGAACAATTACCATTGGTGCAAATAGCACTTTATTTTGTTTGTCCTCTGATATTAATTAATATAGGAATGTATGTATTCTTGCATAAAACGGACGAGCCTAAAAGTGGAAATGCCAAATATCAGGTCAACTTTGCCACTACAAAAGGAAACTTCAAACTGGATAACATCAAACGTGGTGCATCTATAATCGGTTCTGCGGGAAGTGGAAAGACCGAAAGTGTAGTCTATGGTTTTTTGAAACACTTCGAAAAAGAAGGGTTTTGCGGAATTATCCACGACTACAAGGATTTTGAGCTTACTGAAATGGCTTATCCCCTTTTTAAAGATGGTAATATCCCGTTTAAGGTCATTTCCTTTGATAAAATCATACATAGGGTAAATCCTATTGCACCACGCTATTTAGAGAACGAGGAAAGCGTAAACGAAGTTTCAAGGGTATTGATTGAAAACCTTTTGGAACAACGGGAATCTGGAACAACTGGAACGACCAAATTTTTCAATGATGCTGCGGAAGGCTTGATTGGTGGATTGATTTGGAAATTAAAAACTACCTATCCACAATTCTGTACCCTTCCACATTTAATCGCCATTTATCAATATCTGGACACAAACAGCCTTATCCAGTTTTTGGAAACCAATACGACATCGAGGGCAATGGCAGATGCTTTTATAAGTGGAAAAGATTCTGAAAGACAGACCGCAGGAGTAAAAAGCACCTTGGCCAATGCTTTTAAACGAATTAGTACACACCGCATTTTTATGGCGTTGTCTGCGGACGAAGTGCCACTCAATATAAATAGTCCTGAAAATCCAACTGTAATTTCGGTCGTGAACAATCCCAAATTTGAAACTTCGTATTCTCCTGTGATTGCCACCATCATCCATACCATTACAAAACAAATGAGTGTACGCAATGCAAAGCCTTCTTTTTTGATGATGGAAGAAGCACCAACCATTCGTTTATTGAATATGCATCGTATTCCTGCGACACTTCGAAGCTATAATATTTCTACGATTTATGTGATGCAGGACAAAATACAAAATGATATGATGTATGGGGACAAGGCAAGCAAAGCGATTTTAAGCAATCTATCCTACCAATTTTTCGGTAAAGTCAATGACCCAGACACCGCAAAATATTACGAACGGTTTTTTGAAATTATTAAGGATCCTACCAAAAGTATAAGTCGTGGGCATAATTTGGATTTTGACACTAGGGTAACTACTGGAGAAAAAGAGATTCCAAAGATAAGGGCTGACGTGTTTTTTCGGTTGAAGCAGGGCGAATTTATCACTTATGCAGATGGGAAGGATAAGAAGGTGCAATTTAAATTGGAAAAAATCAAAAGGGAGCTTCCGGAGAATACCAAAGAATTTTCTAACGCTGATTTGGAGGCTAATTTTGAGAGGATTTTTGAGGAAGCGAGGTCTATATTTGAATAGTAAGGAAAAAAGACCTCACTTTCTTCGTTAACCTAAATATCATTGAGCTTTTCTGCATCTATATTGAGAAAAAGGATGGAATGAATCATCTATAATATTCCAAAAACCGTATCATTAAAACTTATTCGCCGATTAATTCATTACTATCTGACTATAGTCAAATAGTAGATGGTAAACATAAAATGATTCTTTTCCCCCAAAATTTTTTGTGTGAACTGAACTGTAGGTATTTTGAAAAAAACTGTGAAAACTTTGGAATTTTAAATATTGAAGAGTATTGATTTCTATATCTTTTTTTAAAATACTATTGGCTTTTGTCATTACTTTGTGATGGTCTATATTCAAATTCTCAATGAAGGCTATTTGTCCCTCAAAAGGAAGCCTTAAATTGGTGTGATTTCTATTTGCTACTTTTCTAATGTCACCTATATAAGCTTTTGTGTCCGATAAAATTCTGATTCGTTTACATTCTATTGCAAAATAGACCTGATTATTTTTGGACATCCATTCGCTTTGAAGTCCTAATCTATCCACGTATATATCAATTTTATCGGGTTTCTGTTTAGAATCAACAAGGTCTATATATCTTTCTTGGGTTTCAGCAGCAAAATGAATATCTTCTAATTTTGAGATTTTATCTTTTAATAGGTGTTTTTTAACGTTGAGATAATTATCTACTAAATCAAATTTCAAATAGTCCTCAAATGATAATGTACTATTCTCTTTGACTGCATTAATAGAGTATGGATTTTTTGTTTTTTCCTTTAGACAAATCCCGTAACATTCGCATACGTAAGAAATTATTTGCTGTATTCTTTTATTAGTTATAGAAAAAGTATTTTTCCTATGTTGTATGAATTGGGATGCATCAGAAATCATTAACTTCATTACTTAAGTCATTAAACTCTGCTTGCTCAATAGTGTTTCTAAATTCTGCTACGTCATACCAAGCGATGGCGCGATGCCAACATTTATACTCATTTGGTTTAATTATATAAAATGAATTATTTTCAAATCCCTTAATGTCCTTTTGTAGATACAAGTTTTTTAGAGGATCACGCGTATTTGTAATTTGAGATATACTTAAATTGTCTGCCAACCTTTGCAATACTTCTTTTTCATCAAATTTATCTTTTGGGTATATAATTTTTTCTTCCGGTTCTACATTTAAAAGAACAAAGTTCATTGCAATGAAATAATCTAAAATGTAAATCTCTATTTGAATAAATTCATCCTCGTAAAGGTTCCCAATTTCATTTAGGTAAACTTCTGCATATTTTTGTAGAACGAAATCTTGGTTTCTGTAATGATTAAAATTAAAGTGAGTGAAATCCGTAACCAAATCTTGCTTGCTTTCTTGGAATTGGTATCTCGAGACATTAAGGGCATAATCTATTAAATCTTTTTCATAGTCTTTAATTTCGTAAATTTCAGCAATTAACCCATTTATTTTTAAGAAAATCTTGTCATCAAATTCAGGCTCTCCTAGATTAAAATCTGAATAATGCTTTCGGAAAGAATTCAAAAATTCATCTACCAATTTAATAAGTTCCTCATTCAATGAATTATCTGGCTTATTAAAAGGAATGTTCAAAAATTCGTCTACAAATCGAATAGCGGGCCTTGTACCAACACCCCAAGCGCTCGCAATTAAAAACATATAATAAGTAGCCATTTCTGAAATCAATAAACCATAAATAGGCTTGATTATATTTTTATTAAATGAAGAGATTGCAAAAGTACCCTTTCTAAATACCGAGTCCGATTCGCAATAAGAAATGACTGGTTTATTCCAATTCTTACTCTGCTCCTTTAATAGAATTTTACTCCCTTTAAAAATCTCTATTTTTCTCCCTCTTGAGAGTTTGACATCTGCTTCTCCTAAAGTTTTGGCCTTATTTACCTGTGTATAGTATTCATTTATTTCACTATTTTCAACTATTGGCAGTCCAATTAAGTTTGGATATGGTTTTGCATCCAGCCCCCTTTCTATACCAGCTCCTTTGAAAGTAGTTTTCTCATCTATTAAATCTAATATTTTTAATGTATTTTGCGACTCTAACCTTTTTATAAATCCAAAATCTAAAATATTTCCATATAATGCGACTTTAAACATCCAATCATTTTCAACAAAATGTTTTTGAGCAATTTTCTTGTTGTCGTATTTTTCAATGACCAACATTTTAAAATACTTTAAAAATGAGTTCACCTTTATACTCAAATGTTCGACAGAATTTTCGAGATGATTTTCACTTTTCGCTTGGCGATAAAAGACTATCGAAGTTGGGCTCTCTTGCTGCTCGAAAAGAGATTGTTTGACAGCTGATAAATCTAAAAACTTATTTAAGCAGAAGGAAGTTAAAAATTTATGCTTAAATTCTCTGGTTGTAGTTGAAACATTATAAAAAACGGTGCTGGTTACTATTAAGGCTGTAACAGTATCAACTTGCATAAAATCATTCGAACGCAATAAAAAGGATTGTGCAATTTCTAATTTGCCCTTAATTTTTTTGCTATAAGTATTACTGGAATTGACCCATTCTAGGTGTTTATACGATTTATCTTTTTTCCAAGGCGGATTTCCTAAAATAAAATTAGGTTTTTGTCCTATAACAATCTCGTTGAATTTGTGGTCAAGATCAAAAAAATCTGCTTCAAATAAATTTTCTCCTAAGAAATTCGGGAAAGGATATTTTTCTATATCCTTTGGATTTTGGTAATCTAAGAGAGCGATATATATTGAAAAGCAAGTTACTTTTAAAGCCTCCGGATTAATATCAATACCAAAAAGATTGTTTTTAGCTATATTCCTGATAGATGTACTGAAATCCTTATTGTTCTCTTTGCCATTTAAGTTAATTTCTTTTTCAATCATCTTTCTTAAAGACTGGACTAAAAATATTCCAGAACCCACCGCAACCTCAAAAATCTTGCAGGAAGATGTATGACTGTTTTCTAAATACTTATCTATGGTATCATTTAAAATATATTCCACCAAAAAAGGAGGTGTATATACCGCAGCATGTAACTTTCTTTTTTCCTCATCAATTAATGACTCATAAATACCAGAAATTACTTCTACAGGAATAATTGAAAAGTCAAATATGTGAAAATAATATCCATCAAACAAGGTTCCTTGTTCTTGGACTTCTCCTTTAAAAACATCTGCTAGAAATTGAGATTGGCTTGAGGTTAATTTTATATCGACTTCTTTAAATAGAACCCCATTGAAATTTTTATTTAACTTAATAAACAAGCTGTCCAATTTGGCAGGATCCTGAATTATTTTACTAAAGCTAAATCTTTTCTCATCAATGCTATTTCCTGTGATTTCATCATCGTCAATTTTAACCCCTCTATCAATCAAATAACGAATAAAAATTAATCGGAGGATTAAGGAATTTGCTTCGTTTTCAGTAAGTCCATCAGGCTTACTTATTAAAATTTGTCTAACAGAGCTTATATTTTGAAACAATCGATCATTTACCCGTTTCCGAAAATTATTTTTCTTTGTATTTTCGAAATATTCATATTGCAACCATTTCCAAGTAAGTCCGCTTTGTAAATTCCAAAAAGAAAATTTTGATTGTCTTTCCTCTGCATTTAAGGGAATTTCTTCCAGAGTTCTCTCTTTTTTATGGTAATTAAGAGCATTGTAAACTTTTACATCTTGATTTTTAACAATAAAAATCACAGGCGAATTGTCAAACGACCATACTTGTTTATGAATTTCTAATTCACGAGTTGACAGATGATTTTCATCAAGATAAAAAAAAAGCAATAAGGGTTGCTGATTAAAAACGTAATAAGCATCAGGATTAATTATTTCTAATTTCTGCTTAACTTCAGGGGCAAATCCATCATAGGAAATACCATCTGCTCTATCCATAAAATAGACAGCTCGGTGCTCAATTAGCCCTAATTGATTTAATATGTTATTTAATGGCTCGATTAGAAATCAAAAATTTATTTACACAAAAATAGAAGTTTTAATAGACCATCCATAAGATAAATTGTATTTGTTTTGTCAAGCGGAACAGAATGATGTTTTATTTAAGCCACATAAATTCCGAAAATAGTCTGTTTATCTTAAAAAGGCCCTTTATCCCTCGGTCCATTATGGGTTACCTTCCATTGGCCATCTTTTTGAACCAGTTTAAAAACACCCGGTTTTGGGTCATAAGCTGTTGAATATTTTACCCAAGCCACCACGCCATCCATAGCCTCATCCACCACTTTAAAATTAGCTTCTGAATCTTTATCTTCAGTAAACATTGCTTGAATGCTTGAAAGGTTTGCATAGCCTTCCGAAGTGGTAAATTTTTTCAAGGTAGCTTCATCACCGTGATAAAAACTTTCGGCAACAACTTTAGCGGTTTCAGAAGGGGAAAGGTTCTTTTTTTCTGAACACGAGAAGAACAACAATATGAGCGAGCAAATGACTAAATTTTTCATAACGTTACTAATTTGGGTTATTGATATAACTATGTGATATTTTCAGTTCAATATTACGTTCGCCATCTTTTTCGTGCAGTTCAAAAATTGCTCTGCGGTCATTGGATAGCGAAAACTTCGGCAAGACATAAACAAACCGAACCGTTTCGTTTTCTGTGATTTTAGAAGGCATATTATGTTTGAAAATCGGTTCTTGATACAGTCGTTGTAACGATTTCTTTTTCCCCTTCTGTCTTGTTTCAACAGAGAGTTTTAAGAAATTCAAATCATAATCCAACGTAGAATTATTCTTAATCTGGATGACAAAGTAAAGTTCTTCCGTATCAAAAACAATGTTCTCAACGCTCAAAACTATACCTTCGGTTCTCTTTTTAATCCTACCTACACGCTGCTTTCTCTCAAGAAGATAGGAACTGAATTTCTGGTAATAATAATCCCTGTTATCAACATTGCTTTCAGCAGTAACAACAGAAATAGAATCATTCAATATTGGTCTTTCATTCCCGATACTACTTGACTTCGGAATAAAATAATTGAATTTTAATAGCTGCGCTTTATACCTTACAATATACGAAAAAATTGAACCATCTCTATTGACTATCAGAAGATTGCTTTCTTTCCCAGGCTTTGCTTGAAGAAGCCCGAAATACTGCTCTTTTTCACGATTGTAGGTAAATATAAAATTTTCTGCACCGGTTATTCCCTGGCGAATGGGCTCTGGAAAAAACAGCGCAACATTTTTAGTGTCATTCGCATATATGGTATCAATTACAATTGTGTCTTGTGCTGTAACCTGCGCGAAGCAAATTCGAGGTGCAAATGTGGAAACAGCTAGTAATAATGAAGTTATGATATATTTTTTCATAATAGTGAATTTTTAAGAACCCGAGATGGCTCATAGTTTTGGTTTTAGAATAAGTTTATAATTGTTCAGCACGGTCACTTTCACACTTCGGTTTTTACGTTTGAGGATTTTTGTGATTCCGCCAACTTCAGGAACACTTGGAATATTAATATCGCCTATAACATCGTCCAGGACTTCCGTTGTTATCTCTGCCCTAAAATTGTTTTCTACATAGATGCCCTCGCTACCATCCTGTAAATCGAAGGCTTTGAGTTTAGTGGGATGGTGTTTGATATTTTCAATTTCTATTAAAGCACGATTGGGCTGAAAACTGATAAACCCAAAAACGAGCGTGTTTTTTGGCATTTGCTTTCCATTTATCAGAGCGTTTTTGGTAAGCCGCATTCTTAATCTGGAGTTTGCTTTTACTACTTGGTCGCCATCGACGACCACATAGATTGTTTCATCCGTATTCCCGATAATGGAAATGTCGTTTGGTTTTGGCGAAGCAGCAAAGAACAATTGATGTTCCAAGCCTAATTCTTTGGCTTCAATCTTTTGTTCTCTTTTAATTTCAGTGGAATCTACCTCTTTTACTTTTTTGCGAATTGTTTTTCTTGAACCAATATTCTGATAAGTCAAATCAGAATATTTGATTTTTCCTGCGGAATAAATGCTATCCACGATACGTTCTTTTTCACGTTGAGGCAAATCTGCATCATAAAAGCCAAGGGAATCAATCAGTTTTTCATCATAGATGCTCGGTGCATTGTTTTCACGTACTTCCTTTAAATCATTGATGGCATCCAGTTTGGAATCGTATTCTTTTTGATTTTCTTCCAAATCGGGTATCAAGGTCTGTTCAAGGTTTTCATTTTCACTTTCATCATCGCCCATAACCATTATAGAGTATGATATCAGGAAAATGAAGATTACTGCCAAAACCGCTGCAAATACTATTTTGTTCTTTTCTACTCTCATCTGTTGATATTTATTTGTTTTTAAATGCCGATTACCTGCACGACGGCAGGCGGGTCGGCTCAATTTTCATTGTTCAGTTTTTTTAAGGTGTTTTCAAAATAATCGGTTATCAATAATCCGTGTGGATTGTTCGGAAAGTTTCGATTGACCATAATGAGGTTTCCAGTTGAAACCAGTTCGTAGGTGTCAATTATGGAACCTCTATTGATTTCAAAAATGGTCGTCGTGGTAAAACTATATGAACCATTATTTTCAATTATTCTTGAATCGATACTCAACACTTTTTGAACCAAGGAGTATTGTAAGAGTCGATTATAAACACCATCAGCTTTCTTCTGACGATAAAGGTTGTCAATGGAACTGTTACCCAACCAAAGCGCTTTTTCTAAATTGCGTTCATAGTTACTCGCATCGATATTGTAGAAATAAGTATGGAACAACTCTAAATGCGCCAAAGCTTCAACCCTGAAATTTTCTTTTTGGGTAACGAGTTTTAGCGGAATGATGCTACCGTCGGTATTGATTGCAAAGGCATTGTTTAGCGCACTTTTATGGGTAGTAAATGCCATCCAAACCGACAATGTGCTAGCCAAAAAAGCAAACACTACGACTGCTAAAACGATAAACCTATTCAACTTTAGGACATTGTAAATATTCTTATAAGGTGTTTTCATTCTGATTTGCTTTAGTTGGAAAATAATCTTAACGTGAAGGAGGTGGCGCGCCTGTATAACTTAAATTTCAGAAAGACGATAAAGGCAACTGAACCAAGTTGTACAACAGGAGCAAAAAAACCTTCACCTACATCTGTTCCAAAAAGGTTATTCCAAAAGTTTGTGTTGATTTCTGTGTATAGCGCATTAACAAATACGTTGACCAAAAAGAAGGCTGGCACGAGCATATATACCGCTGCATACAATTTGAAAAAATTATAGGCGAGGGAACGGAATTTCTCAAATACAGCTAAACTGATGACCAATGGAAAAAATGCCTGCATAATGCCCAAAAGGAAGAATCGTTCTGCTAAAAAGAGCGGATAAATAAACAGGTCTAAAATCCATAGGATAATCCCAATGATAAAGGCAAATATTTTGAACCCGAAAAGTGGTGTGACCAAAGCTTCATAAAGCAATGTCATTGCATTTTTTGCAGCGTCAATTAAATTTACATCTTCTTCTATTGGAATGTCCTGCATTTGCAAAGGCAATAAGGCTGGAGCAGTTCCTCGATATTGTGCTTCTATAGAAACCAAGATACTATCGAAAAAGCCTAACACCTGTGTAGAAAATATGACCAAAACTACTATTGCAAAATTCTTTGCCAGTTCGCCTGGGCTCAAACCCCAAGTGTAGCCATCCTTATCCGCAATACCTTCATTATATTTTTTAAGGATATTGACCAGAAAAAACAGAACAGCAAGCGTTTTCATTCCTGCAATAGTATATTGCGAGAAGCTGCTGTTCTGTATGGTCTGGAAAACCGTGTCTATATATTCCAATCCAATCCCTAAAATGATGGTTGCGGTCATCTTTAATATTCGGTTTCGCGGTTATTTATTTTATCCTGCATTTTTCTGAAGGAAATAATATCCTTGTATCGTTTGGTTTTGGCTTTGACGTTAGAAACCATTTCCTTCGATTCCAGTTCTTTTTGTTTAAGAATTTCAGCTCGTTCAGCATCGCTCATTTTTAGATAATCGCTGGATAGGATTTCGTCTATGAAATCCATCGTGTCCAGTGAGTTTTGGACTATTGCATCGAATGATTCCACAACTCTGCTAACTTCGTCTGGCTTGATGTAAGGCGAATTCAAAATATCCTGTAAATCGTTTTGCATCATATTGATCAGGCGTTGATTATTTTGTCCAATTTCTTGAACCGCATTTAGTTGTTGCACAACACTTGATACTTTCTCAATGCTTTCCTTTGCATCTTTAAGGAATTTTACAGACTTAATCATTTGAGCTGTCTGTTTACCTGATTCTATGAGTTGTTTTACCAAGCTTATGAAATTGGTATTGTCATAAGTTGGCATTCCCTGGGCAGTCGCATTACCCGACATAAACAAAGTCAGGGCTAATGTCATTACTAAAATTTTAATTTTTGTTTTACTCATTGTAAAAAATTTGTTTTGGTATTCGTGAATCTTCGATTTCATAATATTATGTTTTAGAAGTGAATTGAATTATTGCTTTTTGCATATTGTGATGCTCATTGTAGAGCTTCATTATTTCTTCATTTTCCTGTCCATCGGTTAAGTAAGCGGCATATACTTCCTTCGGAACTTCAAGCCGGAATATGTTACTTTCTCTACCAATTTTGATAAACATTTCGGTGTACTTCCGTGGTCCAGAAAGATTGTTTTTGATGGATTTTAATTGATTTAGGTCGTGGCTGGAAAGGTTGAGTCTTTTGACCAATTCATCATAGCCTTTTTCATTGTTAAGGCTGTAGATGACTTGCGTGTTTTCAAGAATACTCGCAGAAGTTGAATTGTTTGGTAATTGGTTTATGGATTGAAGTATAATCCCAATCGCACCATTCTGTTTACGGATGGCTTGATAGTAGAATTCTACGCTTTCCAATACGTTTTCAAACTTCAATTGCTTTGCAAACTCATCGAATAGTATGATGCCCTTTTCAGCACGGTTTTTCCAAATGGTTCTTTGGATGGCTGACTTAATCAGCTTCAACATCACGGATAGGATTTCTTTGTTATCCTTTACTTCATCCAGTTCAAAAACAATCAATCGTTTGTCTTCGATTTTATAAGTCTGGTCTTCGCTGACTTCAAATAGAAAGCTGTATAGACCATCGCCGACATATTCGGACATTACGTGCAAGAAGCTCGTGACATTGAAGTAGTCGGGATGGATTTTAAGAGTGTCAAGTAGATTTTCTTGGCTCTTTTCTATAAAGCTGTAAAAACCATCTAACGAGTGATTTTCAGAAGTACTATCATAATAATGGCGCAGTATCTTTTTAACGGAAACCGATTGTGCTTTCGTAACTTTTAAATCTGAAGCAAAGAGTTCAAATAGGAAAACGGATAAGTCTTCCAATCGCTCTGGTGTTAAGTCATCTTGATGACTGATGTAAAATGGATTGATACCCAAGTTCTTTCCGCTTTCGTAGCGAAGTACCGTATATTTTTCAGGATAGAGTTTGGCAAACTTGGTATAAGAGCCACCCAAATCTATAATGACCAAACGAACGCCACTTTCAAAATATTGGCGCAAAATGTTATTGGCTAAAAAGGATTTTCCTTCGCCAGTTGGTGCAAAAATGGCGAAGTTCCTTGCCTTGATGCGTTTCTTCTTTTCGTCCCAAACATCCTTCAGAACAGGAATGTTATGTTCACGGTCATTAAAGATGATTCCGGTAGTGTCGCTTTTGTAGTTGGTATTATTAATGAACAGACAAAGCGAGTGTTTTAAATCAGTTACGTATAAATCATTATTCGAGAAATTGGATGAGAAGCAACAGTAACTATTCAGTATATAATTCTTACGTTCTTCGCCTCTCGGGTAGTATGGAATGATATCCAGTTCCTTAAATTCTGTCTTGATTTTTGAGGTTATTTTATCCAGCTCTTTGGCTTCCTTTGCCCAATAGACAATATTAAGATGACCACGAATAATCCGGGCATTATCATCGGCATTGATTTGGTCAAGAATGTGCTGGATTTTGCCAAGAACCACTTTATTCTGCGAACCGAAGTTGGAACTTTTGTTGAGTTCCTCAATCTTCTTGTCGAGCAGCTTGCGCCACTTTTGTTTATCATCGAGATAGATTATCTGGTTGACGATATGATTTTCATTAAGCGTAAGCCCAAGACCATCAATAAACCCTTGATGAAATACAAAATCATCTGATGTGAATTTCTCATTGGTCTTGCTACTCTGTACACTTTCGCCAAAGCACAGTTCGCTATTGATGGCAAGGGCATCAAAATGGTTTTCGCCAATATTGACGCTTTTCTTTTCCAGTATTATGTCAGTATCAAAGCCTTCGTTGAAGCCATTAAAATAGCCACTTGTGAGCTTCTGAATATCTTCCGTTTTAAGGGGAAGGAACGCCATTTTTCGGCTATTGTTTATAAAGGAAACAGAGTCGCTTACCGAGTTGACGAAGCTTTTAATGTTGTCATCCAGTTCTTGCACAATTCCCTTTGAAACTTTTCGGAACGGATTGACATATTTTGGGTTGTTAAGCGCCTTGTTTTTAGTGAGGATGAAGAACAGATAACATTTATGTTCAATATGTCCCCGACCCTTAAAATGCTCGTGTGTTGCTTTCTCTAAAAAAGTTTTATTGGGAAGCTGTTCCGAAGAATAGGATTTCTTCAGGTAGATATCCTGTTTGTGAACCACTGTCCCAACAGGCAAAGATTTTAAAGCCTGAAACCAAGCACCGTGCATATCTTCAAAATCCTTTTCGGACAAAGAATAGATTTCGGGTAGGTTTCCTTCAAAACATAATACCACATTGCCATTATTGGCAAATACGATATTATCTTGAATATCCGTAATGGGTTGATATGCCGAAAGATTAATCTTGTTCATAATCGAAGCCTGAATTTCTTTTGTTACTGATAATTTTTGGGAAGGCTTTCGCCATTTGGAAAAGCTGCGGATTGTGGTTTATTCGAGTCAAGGCGACATATAATGCAGCATTGAAAACCAATATCCCTATAATTATCCCAAAGCTGAAAGAGAAAATAATTACTAACAGCGATGCAAGTATGGAAACCATCATCAAGGCAAACAGGGAAATGGGCAGCCCAAATATGACCGCCCGTTTCCTAATGTTTTTATAGACCTCGAACCGTTTCATTTATACTACGATTCCTATTAGGTAAGTGAAGATGCCTACGACTGCGCCTGCAATCAAAACAAATACGAGAACCCTTGTGATTCCTTTTTTGAGGTCAGCATTTTCCCCAAAGAAATGTCCTGCATTAAATAGGAAACCAACTAGGAAAATAACCCCTAAAATGATGGGAAAAATGGTTCGGATGGTGTTTGAAACATCATCGACCGAATCTTCAATTCCCCCAATTTGAGCAAAAAGTGATGTTGAGAGCAACGACAAAAAAGTTGCCAAATAAATTGATTTTTTCATAGCGTAACAGTTTAGAATTTTGTGTTGTTTTCGTTATTGGAAATCTACATATATTTGTTCATAAATAACTGATTATCAAATATTTGTGAATAAAATATTATTTGATTTAGTTTGAATTCGTTTGTTATTATTTGGCATCAAATTCTATGGATTTTAGAAAGTAAATTGTTGATAACCCAAAAATTGAAAATAAAAAAAGTGCTCAAAAACGTCAGTTTTGTGATTTTGCTCTTAAAAATGTGCATCATTTTTGGACAGGAAACGACTGCTCAAAAAAGAATTGTGATTGATGTTGGACACGGTGGAAAAGATTCTGGTGCAATAGGAATAAATGGCATCCAAGAAAAGGATGTGGTTTTGGATGTTGCAAATGCCATTTTGAATCTAAATAATGAAATGGATAAGCCTTTGGATATTTATTTGACCAGGTATAGTGATACGCTCATTTCGCTATCGGATAGAACCAAGCTGGCCAAAGCCTTAAATGCTGATTTGTTTGTGTCTTTGCATTGCAATCATTCTGATAATCCAGAAGCAAGCGGGATTGAGGTTTATTCTTCAAAGAAACAAGGGGAATATTCTAAAGAATCCGTTTTCATTGGTTATCAAATTGAAAAAGTATTTTGTGAAACAATAGGCTATCAAAGTAGAGGTGTGAAGTTTGCGAACTTTCAGGTACTTCGAGAAACTGTTGAGTATTGCACATCAATACTATTGGAATTGGGCTTTTTGTCCAATTGGGATGAGGGAAGCTATATTTTAGATAACAACAATATTGAACGCATCGCACTATCAATATTAATATCCATTAAAAAATCCATAAAATTATGAAAGATATTTTTTTAGAGTTAACAAAGAGCTTGAAGGCTATAGTAGAGCAGTTTATTTCAGAAATAATTTTGCTGTATAAATCCTTCAAAAGTTGAGTTACTTGCGTTTATCTTCAGCCCCTTTATCAAAGGCAACCAAATTAAAAAGTTCACGCATTCGGCTACGTACCCGATTCCCATAGCGTTCTTCCAGTTCCTCTGCGTTGAGATTGGTAGTTGCGTGGGTTTTTACCTTGCCTTTGGTCTGAACAAATAATTCATAGCGCGATAGCAAAACTTCGCCCATAACGTTTAGGTCTTTGCCATAAAACCGACCTGCGGGTTCGACACCTAAATCGTCGAAACAGTAAAACTTCGTGTTGCCATATTCTTCAACGGTTTTGAAACCTAAATGGTTAAAACTGAAGGTTACATTCCGGCAGGGAATCATTTCATAGGGGCGTTGCAGCGGTACAATGTGGCGCAGTAATTTCATTAAACTTGTTTTGCCACATCCCACGGGTCCGGAAAGCAAAATGCCTTTTTCTGGGTCGATGCCGTTCTTTTTGCAGTTTTCTTTATCGCGGACAAAATAATTGCAAAGCTTCAGGACTATTGCTTCATCTTGGTCGTAGATTTTAAATTTATCGCCAAAAAGCAGCTTCCCTTTTGCGTTCAGGTAAATTAAAATTTTTGGGAAATCGTAGAGAATGCTTTTGCCATCAAACTTCCCGAGCGCATATTCAACGCCACCTTCGGTTATTTTAGAGGGGTTGTCCATAGTCTTTGTTTTTACTGGTTCGCAGGTTGTCCTTGATTTGGGACGCTTGTTTTTTGTTTGGTTTGTTTTCCTCGGCATATAATTCTGTTCTGTCCATCCAGTTTGTGGCCAAGGCACGCCAATCTCTAATTTCATTTCCATCACTCGTTTGCCAGTTCCGGGTTTCATAATGCTCAAAGAATTTTTTTCCTTCATCAGCATTAAAACCTTTTTCAATAAAAAAATCTATTACCGCCTGCCAGCCCTTTGGTTGTTTTATATTGTTTACTTGTTTGGTATTGTTTATAGTAGATACCAATGCTTGTCCATTATTGGGATGGTGCTGGTACACTACTGGTTCTTCAATGGGACGGTAGTGTTCCGCAAGCTGTTCTAATTTGGGACTGTACCGTCCCGTATCAGGTTCATCACTTGTCCCCAGAATGGCCATCTTGATTTTGCTGCCCTTATACGGATTGTTGGAAGGGAAGTACGATAGGTATTGCCAAGAATCTAATTCCACAATGCATCTATGATATGTGGACTTAGAGCCTATTTTGGCACAACGCATCAAGTCTCTACGGTTTACGTAGAATTCATCCATAAATCGGCAACTGTTCCATTCTTGGAACAGTGCCATATAAAGGCTTATGTGCGTTGGATTGAGGCGGTCATCAAAAAAGAACTTTTCAAAAGCCGCATTTAGTAGCTTTATATAGTTCATCTTTTAAGAATTTTGCTTGTGCTGCACTCGATTTGAGTTCATTACATCTTGAATTTCCTCTGCATCATAGTAGATAATGCCCCCAACTTTTGTGTATGGCAACGTTCCATTGATGCGAAGATTCTGTAATGTACCTGGACTGACTTGAAGCAAGTCCATTACCTCGGAAGATTTTAAATATTTCTTGAGTTTTCCAGTTGCTTGTTTAGATAGAAGATTCTTGATGTCATCGAGCAATTCCATTTTAAATTCTCGAAGGTCGTCGGTGGTAATAATATTTGCTGGCATAATAGAACGGTTTTAAAGAAAGGGACTATCGTATCGATTTCAACTAATTTGATAGTCCCTGACCTGATTTGACTTTCGTTCTACAAATTTGGGATGGTTTATTGGATTTTAATCCCAAGTTGTACCCAAGTAGGGTGTTTTTATTTGCTCATTTTCAATGGTTTAAATTGGTTTGATTTAGAGGTGTCACTTTAAATCATCTATGCCAAATGATAATAGATAAAATTAATTTTATTTTTTCACAAGTAAGACCCAACTTGGGAAGAAATTTAACATTTTTAAAAATGAAAATATCAACCGTCCGTTTCTTCCATTCGCCTTAAAAGTGTTGCTTTTAGTCTATCAATAAACTTGGTTTGGTCGATTTTCCGTTCTCTTATTTCGAGAAAAGTTCTATAAACGTTACCAAGATTAAGTTCAAAAATATCTTCACAAGCTGAAGCCATTTCTTTAATACCAGCTGTACCGCTTTTTATCGCTCCAGAAGCCTGTAAGGCATAAATCAATTCAATCAGGTCAGTTTTTGAAGCCGTCCAGCCAAGGCGCTCACCATTGGCTAAAGTGTTTAGTTTATTTGAAATACCGTAGGACTGATCTCTTAAATAACTTAATTCCTGAACGTAGTGATTTATTAAGAGGTCATAGGCCATAATTTTAGCAATTGCGTTATCGTGACTTGTAGAAAATTCAGCATCAGTATAGAAATGGGAAGTGTCCGAAACCAGACTAATTTTATCTTTACCTCTTATAAAGTAAAATTCATCTAAAACCGTAGATTCCTCCCGGTAATATTTAATAAAGTCGATATTCCGGCGGTTACTTTCTTGAAGTTTTTGAATTTCTTCGTCTATAAAGATCTGTTGAGATTGAATCGTTCCCGCCGGGCGATTAATCAAAAAATTATACAGTTTAGCATAGAATTTCAACCTGCTATAAACATACGGCTTGTGCTTTTTGAAAAATGTTATTTCATTTTCTTTATTTTTGAATTTATTATCTCTAATACATAGCCGAAGTTTTTGTAAATATTTCCTTGAGATTGTAATTCCCTTTTCAACTACATTGAAATCATTAACGTTGGACTCCTCTATTTCTAATATTTCATTTTTGAAATCTTCTATTATTTTAAGTAAATCTTTTTCCAAATTTAATCTGGGTTTAAATGTTAATAAAATAAAACCCACATTATTGACAACTGTAATTTTGGGGTTTAAGAAATCGCATTTTGCATCTTAACATCGTTTCCAAAACGACTTAATACAAAACACCTAAATCATTTGGTGTCATAAAGAGAGACTAGTTAAAATACACGCTCTATAAATGTTACTTTATTACCATTATTAGGCTTTTTAATTCGTTAGGTTTATTATTACATTATATTCAAGCCTGTAAAAGTTTGAGGAACTCAACTCTACGCATCTCTTATTTGACTTGAATAGCCCTATTTCTATGATTGCTAACATAATACAACAGTAAAAGAAACCCTAACAAGACCACTTGTGCCATTAGAGTTTCATTTGTAGGATACACGCCCAACCAATCTATCTTAAGGGAAATAGGGAAACTAGTGACTGATACCCAGCCTGCCTCTTGGACAGCGTGAACCCCTTTTCCAATTAATATTATCGCAAGTAAGGTTATTACCCAAGCCGAATATCTAAAAAGTTGCCTTACCGGAATTCTTTTGGAATATTTTACAAAAATCACTGCAAGCAATGCTATCAGTCCAAAAGCAGCAATCACGCCCAAACCTATGGAAGACCCATCACCAGTTTTGGTCTCTAAGCTAATGGCCTGTAAGAAAAGGATGGATTCAAAGGCTTCCCTAAATACAACCATAAAGGAAAATACGGCCAATCCAAACATTTTTTCCCCTCTTAGTTGTTTGCCTATCTTTTTTTCTATAAATTCTTTCCACTTTTTTGAATGGGAATGATTATGCAGCCAAAACCCAACAAATGCCAGCACTATTACCGCTACTAAAGAAATCAATCCCTCCATAATCTCACGGTTCTTACCACTAATACCGATTATCCAATCTGACAGGAACCATCCTGCGATACCTGTTAGAATGGCCATAATCCACCCGCCGTGTACATACGGGAGTGCTTTTTTAGTGCCGGAAGTTTTTATTAAAGCCAGGATCAGGGCAATGATAAGGAATGCTTCAAGCCCCTCGCGCAACATAATAGATGCTGCCAAGAAAAAGGAAAGCCAATAGTTGAGCTTCGTATCCCTCATCAATTGGTCCGCACGGTCTATCATTGATACCGCATCAGCGATTTCAGCTTGTACCGTGGAGATACTTTTAGAGCTCTCTATAGCTTGTCTAACCGCCATCATTTGCTGCTCTAGTTGTGAGGTGAATTCTGGGTCGTTGGCTTTCAATCGTACTTCTACCGGTTCAATACCTTCGAGATATGCATTCAGGGCATTTTGACGTGCCGATTTTTTATTGCCCGCCTTATAATCTAACAGAACAGCGTTCAGGTAATTTCTGGCAACAACAAGACTATTGTCGGTCGAGGCCTTTTCGAGAGAAAAAATTCTTAGAGCTTTCAATTTTTTATAAGTAACGGAATCTTCGTAGCCCAACTTTTGAATCAATTCCTTATCGGATAGAGTAGCCACATCTTTTAAGGAAACTTCATTAGAGATTTTGTTAAATATTTCCTTTAGCCCAAGCGAATCTGCAGAAGAGGCATTAAACCTCAGGGATTTGATATAAAAGGAAAGATCCCATACTTCTTTATCGCTCAACATACCGAAACTTTGCATTGCAGTTCCTTCTACACCAAGTTTGATGGTGTTATAAGCCTGAAAGGGGGAAACCTCACGCATAAGGGTATCGATTAAGAAATTGGTAGGCGCCGGATTTAGGCCCATAGCTAGTTTGCCCTGTCCATTACCGCTTGCTCCGTGACATTGAATGCAATTGGTCAGGAATAGTTTCTTTCCATTATCAATATTTGGCCAATTAGGTGGGCTAATTTCAAATTCCGTAAAATTGATAATAGCCCACTTGACCTTTGAAGTGACCTCTTTTATTTTTTGATGGGAAACCTTGTTTAGTACATATGCTCTCAAATCAATCAAGTCGCTCTGTATCTGGTTTGCCTGCGTTAAGGAGAGCTCCAGATTTTGGCTTAGTGAGAGTATGGTTTCACTAAATTCCTTCATTTCAAGGTATTCACCTTCGTTAACTATAACACCATCTTTAACCGCTGCTGGATAATCTTTTGATAGATAATCCAATAAATGTATAATGGTCTGAATATTCGAGTCATCTTTGACCGTGCCGGCATAGATGTTCGAGCTTAATAAGGCAATGAAGCTTATTAGAAAAATACTTATATAACGCCTGTGTTGTAACATAAAAAAATTATTATAAAAATCACTAATATTATTTAGACTAAATAAATATAAAGATACGCTTTAAAACAAATCCTTTCGCAAAAGGTGCGGTCAATATATCAATACTGAGTTACTTTATTAAGTAATCAATCTTATATGATATGGAGATTCTTAAAACATTATGCACCTAATTTTAAATCTTTTAACCAAGGCACCAATTTTCAGATTTTATCCATATACCAAATCTTTTATAAAGAAATGAAACAAGAGAAGGGCTGCGATAAAAATTCCAATTAGGGCCATAATTGCCCATAACTTGTCTCTTTTGGTTATTTTACTCTTAGACCTTTTCTCCCTTCTTCTTATTCTTCTGTTTAATGACATAATTTGATTTCGAGTAATCAAGACACTTTTCAACTGGCAATAGGGACAATCCCTGAACCTTAAAAAATTTCAATTATTAAGAGGAAGGCGATGTCATCTATATAAATGAACTAGTTAAACACTATATTTTCAACTCCCCACAGTATTAGATAAATTAAAAATCCTTTGAATAGTATCAATCCGAAAAAAGCAGGTAAAAAAAGTAGAAAATGGCATCGAAAAAATAAATTATAAGTACTATAGAAAAGATTCCGACAAGTGCTAGGATGCCGTACAATCTGTCTTTTGTTGTCATAGTACTTTTTAGGGATTTTTCATTCCTTTTTCTTTGCCTTCTATTTCTACGATTTTGAGACATTTTATTCTTTATATGCTTCTTCCAATTTTAAATTAGTCCCATTTCATTTTCTGTAGTCGAATGGCATTGAGTATGGCAAGGAAGGCTACTCCAACATCTGCAAAAACTGCTTCCCACATTGTAGCCATCCCCATTGCGCCCAAAATCATAACAATGATTTTTACACCGAAAGCCAAACCAATATTCTGCCAGACAATGCGTCTTGTAGACCGGCCTATTTTTATTGCCCTTGCTATTTTAGAGGGTTGGTCGGTCTGGATAATGACATCCGCCGTTTCAATGGCCACATCGCTGCCCAAACCACCCATTGCAATGCCTACATCACTTATTGCCAAAACCGGGGCATCGTTAATGCCATCGCCAATAAAGGCAATCTTGCTGTCCGGGCGTTTTTTTAAAGTTTCCACTTCATTCAATTTATCTTCCGGTAAAAGCCCTCCTTTTGCCCAATCGATTCCCATTTCGTTTGCCACTTGCTGTGTAATTGAATCCTTGTCGCCCGAAAGCATTATAAGTTGTCGAATTCCTGCTTGACGTATTTGTTCAATGGCTTCGTGCGCATCTTCCTTCAGTTCATCGGCTATGGTTACATAACCTGCAAATTTTCCATCAATGGCTACCATTACAATGGATTCAACAATAGCGTCCGTTTCTGATGGAACTTCAATACCGTTTGAGGTCATCAAAGCTTTGTTACCTACAAGTACTGTTTTTCCGTTGACCATCCCTTTCAAGCCCTTTCCGGCTACTTCCGAAACATCGGTCGCCTCATAATCCGAACCGTCCGCTTTATATTCCAATATCGCCTTCGCAATGGGATGTGTGGATTGTTCTTCCATCGCCATCAGGTACTTCATAAACGTTGCCTTTTCTAATGTTATGGGTTTAATTTCCTTTATTTTAAAGACCCCGTGGGTAACGGTTCCGGTTTTGTCCATTACTATCGTATTCACTTGGGTCATTGCATCCAAAAAAGATGCGCCCTTGAAAAGTATACCGTTACGGGATGCGGCACCCAATCCACCGAAATAACCTAGGGGAATGGAAATGACCAATGCACAGGGACAAGAAATTACCAGAAAAATCAAGGCTCGGTATAACCAATCCTGAAACACGTAATCGTCCACAAAAAAATAAGGTAAAAACGTTAAGCATACCGCTAAAAAAACTACGATAGGAGTATAGATGCGTGCAAATTTCCTTATAAACAGTTCCGTCTTTGATTTTCTTGCGGTAGCATTTTGTACCATATCGAGAATACGGGCAATGGAACTGTCCTTGAATTCTTTGGTGGTTTCCACTTCTATAACACCTTCTAGATTGATGCTCCCGGCAAAAACCTTGTCTCCTTTGGCAATGGTGTCGGGTTTGCTTTCCCCCGTAATCGCTGCGGTATTGACCGATGCTTTTTCGGATAGTAATTTGCCATCTAAAGGAATCTTTTCGCCTACGCGCACTTGTATTTTTTCTCCAATTTCCACGGTCTCGGGATTGACGGAAACATAATCGCCGTTTCGATACACCACGGCCTCATTAGGGCGTACATCAAGCAGCGCCTTTATATTACCCTTTGCTCGTTTTACAGCTGCGTTTTGGAAGAGCTCACCTACGGCATAGAAAAGCATTACCGCAACGCCTTCAGGGTATTCCCCAATGGCGAACGCCCCCAGGGTTGCGATGGACATTAGGAAAAATTCGGTAAAGAAATCACCGTCCTTGATACTTTCCCATCCCTCTTTTATAACAGGAAAACCAACGGGGATGTAGGCTACCGCATACCAAACGATTCGCACCCAACTTTTAAAAAATGGGAAGGCGTCAAAATAATCAACCGCAATACCTACTATAAGCAATACAAAACTGAAGATGGAAGGGATATATTCCTTAATACTCAGTTGTGCTGAAACCTTATTTTCAATTGATGTATCGTTGAGGTCTCTTAAATTTAGTTTTTTCTTTTTCATATATGTTTTATTTTAAAATAGTTTTAGAACAAAAAATACCATTATTAATAGATAGACGATATAGGCTGCATCGAAAACGAATATCTGCCATCTGCTAAAACCGTGAAGTTCCTTGCTTTGATGGACAAAAAGGGAATACAAAAGCGGCATCAGCCCAACGAAGGCAAGGTTCACCCAGAACAACTGAAAATCTTCGATAGGGGTGGTTACCAGTGCCAATGGGAAAAAGGCTACCGTCATCGTAACCGCATTATCTGCGATAACACTGGTGGTGCCTGCCGTTACTTCGCCTCCTTTCACCACGCTCCAGGTCTTGAATATTTCAGGCGCGGTGGTCATTATACCCGTGATGAACAATCCGCCAACGATTTCAGAAATATTCAGGGTCGAAACAATATTTTCAGTGGCCTTTACAATAAAAAAAGCTCCTACCGCTATCGCCAAGGCTCCTGCAACAGATAACCAAATCTGTTTTTTGTCCCATTCTACATTTTTGCCCTTTTTCCGGCCTTTTATGATGGCGTGGGCCAAGAAAACTGCGTAGGCAGCGAGCATAATCCACCCATCCACAGGCTGAAGTCCTCGCCAGGCTTTGGGCAAAGTCAAAAGGGCGACAAGGGCGATAATCCCCAGATAAGGCAGGGAAAGGACAGAAATAGATCGTTTATTCAGCACAAGAATATTTTTATCGAGGTGTTTTTGATGTTTCTCATTGTTCTTGAATCGTTTCCGTGAAGCGAAATACGCTATGGTAACCATTAACGGAATGGAAATGATATTTGAGCCCAATAGATTACCTAGACCAATATCGGATACGCCCCGGGCTGCACTGGTAACGTTTACAGCTACCTCGGGGCTAGCGGTTACAATGGCAAGGAATGCTGCACCTGCTGAAGCGGTCAGGCCCCATTGTTTGCGGAGCATCTTTAAAGGCGTCAAGAGTTGGTCCGCACCCCAGTGTGCCGCCCAAGCTGCTACCCCCAATACTAATATCCATAACCAGACGTCCATTAATAATTGTTGTTTATTATTGTTCTGTTACCATCGGTATATTTCAACTTTTTCATATTCGATCTTTTCTGGACCTTTCGTTGTTTGTTTTGAAAGATCAGGAGCAAAATCACTCCCGTGCTAATCCAAACATCTGCGGTATTAAATACAGGGTCGAAAAAAGTAAATTCATTGCCTCCCCATAATGGCAGCCATTCCGGAAGCCTTGTATCTATAATTGGAAAGAACCACATATCGACTACATTACCATTTAAGAATCCGGCATAACCACCGCCCGAGGGGAATATTTCTGCAATGTTGCGAAGTGCGGGATCACTTTTTTCAAAGATCAGTCCGTAAAATGCACCGTCAATCAAATTACCCAATGCACCTGCGTATATAAATGCTGCACAGATTACAAAAACCTTTGCATATCCTTCACGTATCATCTTTTTGATATAAAAAGTCCCCCAAACAATGGCGGCCAGCCGAAATAGGATCAAAACAAGCTTGGCCAGATATCCCTCCCCAAACTTAAAGCCCCAGGCCATTCCGGGATTTTCCAAAAAATGCAAGCGAAACCAATCCAGGCCAAATACGTAGTACTCCTCGCCATAATAAAAATGGGTCTTCACATAAATCTTTATGGTCTGGTCTATTGCCAACAACAGTAAAATCAATAATGCTACACTACTTTTATTCATAATTTCCTATTGTTTCCCAACGTCTTGTGCAACATATATTTGCATTATTTAGATAATTTTAAAATTCTTATGGCGCCCCGCATTACAAACGTGAAGACGATGCCGCCAATCACCAAATCGGGCCATTTGCTATTCAGAAAATAGACCAGTACCCCTGCCACTATAACCCCACCGTTTACAATAATATCATTGGACGTAAAAATGGCACTGGCCTGCATATGCGCCTCCTTACTTTTAGCCTTGTTTATCAACCAAAGCGAAATAAGATTCCCCAGTAGGGCAAAAATTGAAACAATGATCATCCATTGGAACAAAGGTGTTTCTGTATCGCTGAAAAACCTTCGCAAGACCTCTGCAAACCCAAGTGTTGCCAATGCCATCTGAAAGTATCCGCTGAATTTTGCCACCTTCTTTTTTCTTGAAATGGCACCACCTACTGCGAATAGGCTCAACGCATATACGATGGAATCTGCCAGCATATCCAAGGAATCCGCCACAAGTCCCATAGAAGAGGAAATCCAACCTGTGGTCATTTCGATAACGAAAAATCCAAAGTTGATGCCCAAGACCCACCAAAGGATTCTTTTTTGTTTGGATTGGTCTTCCATTACGGGTGTTTCGGCTTCTGTGGTTCCCTCAAAGGAATCCCCAAGTTTTAAGCTGGCTATAGACGTTTGTATTGCTTTAACACCGTCCACGTGATATATTTCTAATTTTCTATTGGGAATATCAAAATCCAAGTGTTTTACTTGAGCATAAGACTCCAACTTCATTCGAATCATCTGCTCTTCTGAAGGGCAGTCCATTTTAGTTATTATAAAAGTGCTTTTTTTCATTATTATTTGTTACTAGATAATTTTATTTAATGATTCTTTTTGCTTTATTGGAAGCGCTAATTTTTTAATTTTTTGTTACGAATCCGTATTTTTAATCATATCCCTAATGTATGTCTCGGCTTGGCCAATGGTGTTTAATTTTTCTGCCTCATTATCTGGAATGGCTATATTGAACTCGTTTTCAAACTCTAGCATCAATTCGACCATATCCAACATATCCGCACCAAGGTCTTTCGTAAAATTCGCTTCCGGTCTTATTTGATTCGGATGTATTCCAAATTTATTGACCAAGAGCTTGTTGAATCTTATTTTAAATTCGTCCATCTGTACTTCATTTATTTATGCGATTCTATATATCTTTCCAAGAGTGACTTCAGGCTATCTAAATAGTCCACGAACGAGTTAACGGAAATCTCGGGTGTTTCGCAATCAGGGATTGTAATAGGGTTTTCATCAAGATATTGGTATAGTTCGGGGTATTCCTGCTCAATTCTCAATGTCAATTCGTTAATTTCCTTGGTCAATCGCTGAAGCTTCTTCATCTCTTTTATTCTTTATTGTGCCGGTTATTGTAAATATTAAATATGCAATGCCCTGTCTTCTGTAGCGGCCAGACAAGCTTCCTTAAAGGTCTCGGAAAATGTGGGGTGCCCGTGTGACATTCTTGCAATGTCTTCGGCAGCTGCCCGAAATTCCATCGCTACCACCGCTTCGGTGTAGCTGTCTGCAATGCGAGGGCCTATCATATGCACGCCCAATATCTCATCGGTCTGCTTATCTGCGATTACCTTGATAAAACCATCCGTATCCATACTTATCTTCGCCCGTGCGTTTGCCTTATAGGGAAAAGAGCCTGTTTTTATACTTTTATTGGCCTTCTTCAGTTCTTCTTCCGTCAAGCCTACTCCGGCCACCTCAGGCTGGGTGTACACGATATTTGGGATGAGCGAGTAATTGATATGGGGCTTTTGGCCAACAATCCGTTCGGCTACGAAAACGCCCTCTTCACTGGCTTTATGGGCAAGCATTGCCCCTCGGATTACATCCCCTATGGCATACACACCCTTGATGTTGGTTTCGAGGTTCTCATCTACCGCTATCTGTCCTTTCTCATTGGTTTCCACTCCTATATTTTCAAGCCCTAAATTGGCGGTGTATGGTTTTCGACCAATGGCCATAAGGCAGTAATCGCCATCTAAACTCATTTCTTCTTTACCGGAAAGATTTTCCGCTTTCAATTCTACTTTGCCATCAGTTGCCGTTGCATAGGTTACCTTATGTTCCAAATAAAAATCAATTCCCTGTTTTCTTAGGGAACGGTGCAATTGATGTCCCAGTGCGCCATCCATAGTGGCAATGAGGCTATCAAAATATTCTACTATAGAAACCTTTGAACCCAGGCGGGCGAATACGGAACCTATCTCAACACCGATAACGCCTCCGCCAACGACTATTAAATGCTTGGGGATTTCCCGTAGCGCAAGGGCCTCGGTAGAAGAGATGATACGGTTTTTGTCGATTTTAATATTGGGTAATGAAGCGGGTTTGGACCCTGTGGCAATGATGATTTTATCGGTTGCTATGGTTTCCGTTTTATCTTCGCCCTTAATTTCAATCGTGTCTTTGTCCTTGATGGTTCCGTGGCCTTCATAAACGGTAACCTTGTTCTTTTTCATCAGATAATCAACACCATTGATGATTTCCTGTACCACATCCTGAACCCTTTGGTTCATTTTCAGGATATCGACATTGGCTTCTTTAACATCAATCCCAAATTTTTCGAATTGATGCTTGAGTTTGTAATAATGCTCAGAGGCTTCCAACCAGGCTTTTGACGGGATACAGCCCACGTTTAGACAGGTACCGCCCAACGTGCTGTACCTTTCAACAATGGCCACTTTTAGACCCAATTGGGCGCAACGGATGGCACTTACATACCCGCCCGGGCCAGACCCTATAATTGTTACATCATATTTTTCCATATTCGTAAATTTTTTAATTAAATAAGGTGGGGGAAACCTTAAGCTGACCAGTGGGCGCAAGGGTTCAGTTTTAAGGTACTCCCACCTATTATTTTTTACTACAATTTTTACATACCCCTTTTAATACCAGGTTCACATCGTTTATTTCATAATCGTCCGGCAAGTTTTGTTTCGATATTCTATCCGGCAAGCAAATAGTTTTTCCGCAAACGGTACAATGAAAATGCATATGTAAATCTGTACCGTATTTACCTTTGGCCTTTTTATCGGAAATTGCAAATTTTGCCACTCCTGTCCCATCATTAATCTGATGAATTAGCCCTTTATCTTCAAAAGTTTTTAGGTTTCGATAAAAGGTAGTTCTGTTTGCCGTTTTGTTTTTTTCGCTTTTAGCGATAAAGACTTTTTGCATTTCGTTTAAACTTACTGCATAGGTCTTCCTATTGAGGTATTTGTGAATTTTCAACCTCATTTCAGTAGGGCGTATCCCTTTGGACAATAATGTTTTTTCTGTTTTTGTTGTCATTAAAGTCATTCAAAAATCAATTATATTCCAAGCGGTGCAACACTATGTATAGTCATCTTTTATTCAATTTTAAAATTGCGCATCATCCCCATATCTTCGTGTTCCAGATTATGGCAATGGTATAAAAAGAGGCCTTTAAAATCTTCAAAGCGCATAATTAGTTTAACACTCATACCTGGCATTAACAGAACCGTATCCTGCCAACCCTCATCTATAAATCCATCCTTAACTGAATTCCAAATCCTGCTGTCAACCCCGGAAACGTCCCTTTCCAGAATATTAAATTGCAAATGATGAATATGAAAAGGGTGCGGCATCTGCATTCCCCCGCCCATCATTCCTCTGTCTCTATCCATTTCTCCACGGTTACGCATCCAACCTCTTTCTCCCATCATATCGTCATTGCCCATCATTCTACCACCTCTGTTCACGATTTCCCAAACCTCGGTCGTATTGAGCTTTACGGTTTCTTCTTCGGTAACCCCCGTCATTTCCCAAGTCCGGCCATTGATAGTCCATTGCATTCGCCTCATAAAAAAACGGAACGTCCTTGGGTTGTTCCTATTAACAGCAGTGGCGGGATCGAGTTTGTTGAATTCGGCCAGCCGTTGTGGAAGCTCAAAGTCGTTGCTCCCTGTTTTATCGATATTGATTTTTAATATTTCATAAGTGCTGCCCAAAGGAAGGTTGTTTCGACCCCTGCCCATCATTCCGCCCATCATCCCCATCATCCCAGGAGAGAACGACAAACTCTTCATAATCATTTGAGAGCCTTGAGGCCTGTTCTTTAAATCGAGCCATACATCAATTCTTTCTGCAACGCCCAACATTACATAAGGTTTAGATTTAGGACTATCGAGTAAACTACCATCCTTGCCTATAATAACAAGTGGGGTGCCGTCTTCCCAAGCTAGTTTATAAAAACGTGAATTGGAACCGTTTAGAAAGCGTAGTCTATAGGCACACCCACTTTTAAGTGAAAGTTTCATATCCGGATTTCCATTGATAAGGATACGGTTGCCCAAAAAACCATTCATCCTATCCATACGTCCACGGTTTAGATA
>OJGZ01000122.1_pt1 | contig 37080 bp, 41 predicted proteins | sample 1595051 | NCBI WGS metagenome assembly OJGZ01 (sample SAMN05416800, study PRJEB24817) | seawater metagenome | isolation source: Sea water | place: Canada:Atlantic | collected 2013-07 | reverse complement strand
CTAGATCGCTCGTCGGCAGCGTCAGATGTGTATAAGAGACAGATCAAGAAGTGTATAATTTCTTTTTTTTATTTATAGTTTAAAAATTACGGATCTGTTTCAAAAAAATATATAAGGGGCTTGTTGCAAGATGGTAGAAATCAAAATTGAAAAACGAAGGGTATTCTAAGATAGAGGCGTTAGCCTGCCTCTGGAAAAGAGGACCAGGGGGCGGCTATTAAACGGCTTTGTGGCGTAAATTGGAATTAAGGTTTAGAATATTAACATGATAAAAATACAAAGGACCTAACCTTATGGACATCAAAGTTCTAAAAATATCCATTTTTTTTGTTGTTTAAACCGATGATCATCTAATGAGCGATTAATAAAACAAAGGTTTTGTTACACTCTTTGAGTTCAATAAATAAGTAAAAAAACTTGGTTTATTATATTAACTGGGTTTTCATTCAGAAAATATATCAGTGTATTCTTTGTATATATAGGATTGCCCATATTTTTTATCTGCATATTTAGGAACAAGAATGCCAATATCAACAAATCGCATAACAACAGTTGTTGCGGCAGACCTGGAACTAAATCCGGTCCATTCTCTGACAGTTGCAACGTTTACAATTGGTTGTTCAAATAATTTTGAAAATACAACAAGGGCACTTTCAGAAGCTTTTTTGCTAAATTGCTGAATCTTAAGCATGTCTCTGTCTCGTAAGGCAGAAACTTTATCAACTATTTCTATAGCTTCTTCTGCTATTTCAATAACGCCATCTAAAAAGAATTCTAACCATTCTCTAACCTTGCCCTGATGATAACAGGCAAGTTTTTCGTAATAGAGCTTTTGGTGTTTTTTAAAATAGTGCGATAAAAATAAAACCGGTGTTTCTAATATTTTCATTTGCCATAAATAGAATGTTATAAGCATGCGCCCTGTTCTTCCATTTCCATCTAAGAAAGGGTGAATAGTTTCAAACTGGGCATGTATAAGCGCTGCTTTTATGATGGTATAAGGAAACTCTTCTTCGTGGATGAATTTTTCAAGTTCATCTAAAGATTTTTTCATATCTTCTACAGGAGGCGGAACAAATTTTGCGTTATCAGGTCGTGTCCCTCCAATCCAGTTCTGAGTTTTTCTGAATTCTCCAGGATCGGCAAAGTGCGTTGTTCGGGCGTTTGCCATTAAAATATTGTGAAGTTCTTTAATAAAACGAAGGGAAATTGGGAATTTATCTTGAGTTACTCTCTTCATTCCATAATTAAGGGCTTTGATATAATGTATGATATCATCTACATCTTGGGGGGTATTTGTATTAACTTGAATTTCTGCTTCAATAGCATCTATCATAGTTGCCTGAGTTCCTTCAATTTGGCTTGAAGCAGTAGCATCCTTGCGTAAATACATTAATAAAAAGAAATTAGAATCAGGTAAACGCTTTGTGACACCATCCAGTCGAGCAATAGCCATAGAAGCTTTTTCATTAAGCTTTATTAACTTAGGGTCAAAATCAAATTCTTTCTTAGGCGGAAAAGGGTTAGGGATGAATGCCTTAAACCCCTGGGGTTGTTTAATAATCTTTCCTATTTCTGTCAGTTTCATATTTTAAGTACATCTTTCTTTAACATGTACTCAAAAATTATCACTTCAAGTACATATAGTCAATGGATGCCCTCATTTTTTATATACAGCACATCAAAAACGTTCGTTTTTGTTACACTGAAAATAAATAAAGATCCTATTAGAAAAACCTAACACATTTTAATATGTACCCATATTATATCTATTGGTGAAGTATGTTATGTAGCTCTTGATAACTTTCTCACTCCCCTCCCCCGATATAAAAAGTAAGTTTTCTGCATTCTTATGTTCTGCCGCCTTAGAGAAATTATACGATCCTGTTATTAATATCTTGTCATCAACTATGATGACCTTATTATGGGCTAATCCTGTCGGGTTATCCAACTTAACTTTAATTCTTTTTTTCTTTAAGACCTTAGCCTGGTTGTAGTTATTTTCAAACTGCCCCTTATCTATAAGAATCTTTATATTCACCCCCCTCTCCTTTGCAGTAAGCAATGCTTCGGAAATTTTAGGGTTCGTAAAAGAATAGGCCATCATCTTAATAGATGAATCAGCTTTGTCTATTTCCTTAATTATTTTTGGAAGACATTTCTCAGCGGGTGTAAAACAAGATTCTACTCTAGGAAATGTAGAAACCACATTTCTTTCATAATAGTCATAACCAAATAAAAGCAATATGGATAAAACAACAATAACTGGTGGTACGGATTTTTTCATGGCTTTTACAACATACACAGTTATACATTTAGATGTATAGATGTATTTATTATTTTTCCTCTATATTTTTTCTTATAAAAAATCCAGTTTTAATACTGAATCATAACAATGTAGATTTTATTATAGTTATTGGGGTATATTTATATACCAGAGGAAAAATATATCAACAAAACAAATGGTCAGAAGTTCATAATTTGATTAAAGTATAGGACAGAGGCCATATACCTATGAAAGCATAGTCTTGCTGGTATATTAAAAAGGGCTAGTTAATAAAATATGAACACTTTCATTTTCGTAGTTGCCCCAAAGACACTTTCCAAGACATATTATATTTAAGAAAAATCAGAATAAGTATAACGTAATTTATAAATCCACAATATTAACTTCCTATAATATTTTTTGTTCGACGGATCAAATAAGATTTTTTAATATTATTTCTATTCTATTACAAACTAGTGTCGCCGCGGCGACACTTCTGTATATTCTTTTATCTACAATTCTTTTAATGTTTTTTCGAGTTTATCGATTAAACTTTCTCTTAAAGCAGGGGTTAATAAATTCTTTTTTATTTTGGATATATAGATTTTTTCATTTTTAATTTCTATTCTCATTAAAGAACGGGAATCTATTTTTGGTGTAACCTCATCTTTAATCAAACCCAATGTTTTTTTACATTCACTTATGGATTTTCCCCTAAGAGATCTTAAAACCGCTCTGGATGATTTTCTGTTTTTCAAAAGATACTCTTTAATTTCTTCTGGTATATCTAGATATCCCATATTCTCAACAACAACAGTCCTTGAAACCCCAATATTATCAGCTATTTCTCCTGCGTTTTTACATATTCTCATTTCAAGGAGCCTTTTACAGGCTTGCCCAAACTCAATTGGATGGAGATCTTCTCTTTGAACATTCTCTATTACAGCTAGGCTTTCAGCTTTTTCTTTATTATCTAAAATAAAGGCTGGAACCTTTTTTAAACCTGCTACTTTGGCCGCCCTCAGGCGTCTTTCACCACTAACCACTTCCAGCGTTTCATTATCTTTCCTAAGAAGGGTGAGGGGAGACCTTATTCCATGTTCTCTTATACTCTTTGCAAGGCTATTAATTGTGTTTTCATCAAAATAACCTCTTGCTTGTCCTTCAAATTCTTTTATCTTTTCAATATCAACATAATAAAGTTCTTCTTTGTTTGTAGAAGAGTAGATGCTAAATTTTGAACCAAGGACAGAGGTGTCTCTTTTTCTATATAGCCCTTCTGTTGGTTTTCTTGATTTTGTATCATTAATTTTCATTTAAACCCCTATACTAATTTAGACCCTTGGCTCGTTGATGATTTTATAAACTCATGCATGAAGTCTTTAATATCCTCAAAAGCTGCTGATTTTTTTGTAGCAAACGCTGTAACTGGAAGCTTATATTTAGAAGAGATATTAATATCTTCTGATTTTCTAATAACTGACTCTCTCATAAAACTTCCATAGTCTGATCTTAATGCTCCAATAACCTCCTGAGCAGTTGCAGTTCTACTTTCATATTTATTAGCTAAAATACTGAAGTCTGGTTCTTTTTCCATCTCGTTATAAAATTGTTCTAATTCTTGAATTAAAAGACCTAACCCGTTTAAAGCATAGGGCTGAGTTTCTGCAATAACATTGACATGATCTGCCGCTACTAAGGCATTCATGTTAAGAGTTGATATTGTAGGGTTTGTATCTATTATAATATAATCATATTTACTTAATATTGGTTGAAGGGTTTTTTTAAGAACCTCTTCTCGTTTTGGTTTTTGATTCAAAGGAACTTCTACTCTTGTAAGAGAAAGATTTCCACAAATAAGATCAAGCCCTTCCATAACTGGCGTCATAACTTCTTGAATGTTGTTTGCACTTCCAAACCATAAATCATATAGAGTGGGGGCATCTAAAGAATCATCCGTACCTAATATAGAGGTAGATAAATGGCCTTGGGGATCTAAATCTATTGCTAGAACATTATAACCCATTATAGAAAGGTGGGTCGCTACCTGAAAGGATATACTTGTTTTTCCTGTTCCTCCTTTAAAATTATAAAATACCTGAATCTTTTTAGTTACTCTGTTTTCCCTGTAAGGAGATGTTGCTTTCATAAGTTTTCTTGTGGATGAAACATCATATTTTTTAAATTTACTAGAGGGAGCACTCACAGAAGAAAGTTCAAGCTTCTGAGCTGATTTTGTAATAAATGAACGGCTTACACCTATAAGTTCTGCTATAATAGATTGTGAAAATTCCATAACTAATATTCCTTTTACTATTATAACCTAATTAATCACCAAAGGTATGTCAACATAAATATGCATTTATGTCTTTTTATTGTTGACATCGTTATTTTTATTATGTTAATTATTAATTAATTCCAGATGATTTCTGGGATTAAGGGGAATTTTTAGACACAAAAAAGCCCAGAAACTGAAATTTCTGGGCGCCGTTTCTTGCCGAAGCAAGGTATTCTCATGTATTGATATGATCAGAATATCTAACTTCCTTAGAAAAATCAATCTTTTTCTGGCAAGAACCATAGTTTTTTGCGTTTTATTTGGTTTTTTAATCATAGGAAAAAGAAAGATGTCAAATTTGCTCATTAACGAGCCACCATTACAAGTATTACCAAGCCTTGCAAAGGCAATTGGGTTAAATGAAGCGATTATTCTTCAACAAATCCATTATTGGTTAGATCCACGCATGAATAAAAACAAGAGGGAAGGGGCCCATTGGGTTTATAACTCATACAATCAATGGCAAGAACAGTTCTGTTTTATGTCTAAAAGAACAATTCAACGGGCAGTGTTAAATTTAGAAAAACTTTCACTACTTATCTCTAAAAAAGTTAACCAGTTAAATGGGGATAGCACTAAATGGTATACTATAAACTACGAAAACCTCAATAAAATAGAAAGCCCAGACCCTCGTGCCAATTTGGCATCAGGGCCTAGTGCCAGTTTGGCCTCACCCTCGTGCCAAATTGGCACACCCTTATATAAGGAAACAGAGACTACTACAGAGATTACTAACTCCTCCCTAAATCCCTCCTCATCGGATATGGCTGAAAAAGAAGAAGGAGAAGAAAATAAAATTAATTTAAAAATTAAATCAGATTCCTTTGCAGAAAGTCTTAATCAATCAGTAAACCCTGTTTTAAAAAAAGAGTTTGAAAAGAATTCGGAAGCTGTAACTATGCTAGAAACATGGGATAGAGTTGTGAAAGAAGGGAAGGGGTCTACAATCCTTAGAGAACCTCGTCAAATAGCTTTATTAACCATTTTAGAAACACATTTCAGTAATGATTTGAATAAATGGGAAGAGCTTTGCAAGAAGATCGCTTCTAGTAAGTTCTTGATGGGAGAAACAGAAAGTAAATTCTCAATCAAGTTAGATTGGGTAATAAAACCAGAAACCATCGAAAAGATGGAAGAGGGAAGTTATACCTTTGGTGATAGAGATGTAAAAACTATTCCTACGCCTATAAATTCAGACAAAGAAGAAGTTAAGCAGATAAAAACCTTAGAAGCAAAGATTCTTGAAAAAATAGGGCAAGGGATCCAAAAGGAAGAAGACTACAAAATTATCCTTGCAATGAGAATTAAAGAAGGAATGGAAGGATCTGCAGACTATAAACTCTTTAAACTCTATGGATGGGGATCAAAAGCAGGGTTTGATAAGATGTTAGAGGATTATAAGCAACGAATGGCAACTAAATCAAAGAAATACCATAATAATCCAGAAACTTTAGCCTTATTCTCAATTAACAAATATGAAAAGGCTGAGTTAGGCTACTTGAAGCATTAACTACTGAAATAAAGTTGAAGTGAAGAAAAACAAACCATACATATAAAAAAATATTATTTTGAGGCTTAAATGAATATAAAATGGGACAAATATAGGTATTTTTATTATGTGGCAGACGAAAGAAGCGTAACAAAAGCTGCCGCTAGATTAAATATGAGCCAAACAACCTTAAGCAAGCATATTAAAGATCTGGAATACCTTTTAAATAAAAATCTTTTTGTAAGGCGATTGCAAGGTATGGAGCTAACAAGAGCTGGTGAAAACTTATATACAACAGTTAAGGATATTTATAACAAAGCTCAAAAAATAAGTAATGAGTTTGATGACGATGAAAAGGAACCAAAAGGGGAATTAAGAGTTCTTACTACACCAGGAATAGCATCTAGTTGGTTAATGAAGTACATTCCAGGGTTTCATAAAAAATACCCAAAAGTTCATTTAACTATAATAGGTAATTTAAAAGTAGAAGAGACCCCATTTAATGCAGGGATTATAAAAATAATACCTAAACAAAGCTCCTCTTATTCTATAATTGAAGAATATCTTACTACCTTTCATCAAAGCCTATATGCAAGTGGTAAATATTTAGAGATCAATGGGGTGCCTAAAAAGTTACAGGACTTGAAAAAACACAAAGTTATAAGCTATGAAAGCAAAAAATCTGGAAGTTTGAGAGGAAACACAAACTGGTTTATGGCGGGTAATGATAACTCAGTATTAACTGTGGATTCAGCACTTGCACTATACTATGCGGCAGTTTCAGATATGGGTATAGTAGAACTCCCCAGTAATTACCCTCTTTTGAAATCAAGTAATTTAAAACATATTGATTTGAAAGAAAAGAGCCCTCATTATGACGTGTATTTTAGTTATCTAAGAGAAAGTAAGAGATATGAGGAGATAAGAGTATTTACTAGTTATCTAAAAAATGAAATTATGAAGGAAAGTACTAATTGACGTTTATATTTTAGAATATATATAATGTCCTATTAGTCTAAGGAATAAAAAATGAGCTTAAAAACTGAAGAACTATTAGAAATAAATGAAAATATAAAAGAAGATGATGATTTTTCAAATTCTTTATATAGCCCTTGGTAGGAACCATAAAAATTTAAGTTTTAAAAAAGGAGTATCAAATGAATTATGAACCATTAAATAACTTAGAAAAAGAAGTAGAAGACATCAAGAAAGATGATTTTTCAAATGATATGTATGACCCTTGGTAAAAAAATTAATGAATTTTGTATACCAAGATCAAAATTTTTGCATTATTGATGACTTTTTAGATGATAAACTCAAAACCTTAGTTTGGAATTATGTTCAAACTGAAGAGTTTAGGCATGTTAGAGATCCCAAGTGGGACAAAGCTTTTCGTTTACAAGACGGAAACCCATTGCGGGGACCTGCCTATTTATCTCACAAAAATCCTTTAGATGAAAAACGCCCAACCTATCCTACGAGAAAAGGGATAGATATAGTTTTTAAAAATATAATAGAAAATATGGATAAAATATCCAAATGGGTGGGAAGTCAGGATAAAGATTGGGCTTTCTTTTTTGCTAGGGCATATATTTACGAAATGAATCAAGGCCTTTCTTGGCATAGAGATAATAATTATAATGCCACAGGGGCTTTTGTTTATTATGCTCATCCTTATTGGGAATATCAGTGGGGAGGAGAGTTACTAATTGATCCAAATATTGATAGAAGTGTTGAAAATCCTACGATTGAGTTATATGAAGAGGGCATAAAAAGAGGGGGGTCTCATTTAGATACTACTCACGAGAATAAACTTTTAGGGAATAAAGCTTTTGGGCATTTTATACAACCAAAACCTAACCGTTTAGTGATTTTAAAATCAGGTATTTATCATACTATTAAAAAAGTAGATCCTTCAGCAGGAGACAACGTTAGAGCTATTATACAAGGGTTTTTTCTTCATCCTAAGAAGGATTAGTATATGATCAAAGGGGGGCCCGTTACAAAGTTTTCTATTTTATTCATTTTTGAGGTGTTTGCAAAAAACACTATAAGTATATTACAGGTATCTTTAATTTTTTATCTAACAAAAACCCTTACGTTAGATGCTAAACAATCATATAGGTGGCTCTCTTCCTTCGGAATGATTGCTTATGCTTCTCCTCTTTTTGCAGGGTATTTAACAGATAAAGTTATTGGTACTTCAAGGGCCATGGTTTTAGGGCTTTTAATTATGTTGGTGGGTTCAGTATTAGCTTTGCATCACCACTTACATTACGCCCTTATCGGAATTGTATTAATAGGAACAGGGAGTGGTTTTTTTAAACCAAACATATTAACTTTATTAGATCGACTATTTCAAAAACACAATGAAAATAGGGCATTATATTTTGGAAGATTTTATCTTGCTTCGAGCGTAGGAGAAGTAATTGCAGTTATTATAGGTGGTGTTCTAGCAGAGAGCTTTTTAATCTATAATCCTTTTTATATTTCTGCTTTATCTATTTTTACCGTATTAGCCCTATTTTTATATAACCAAAAAGAAATATTTGAGTTTCCACCAAAAAAAATACCTATTAATTATAAATATTTATTAGGGGCTTTAATATTTCCCATTATCTTATATCTATCAATATTTTATGGGGCGAATGAGGTTATTTTGGTAACAGCTTTGGCTGCTTTAATTTGGGTTATAAAGCGTTATAATGCAGACTCTGAAAATGATAAAAAAACATCTTTAAAGATATTTATAATGATAGTTTATGGTGCTATCTTCTTTTCTTTGACTGTGCAGTGTTATTTTTCTTTAAACTTAGCTATAGAAAACTTTGTAGATAGAAAAATTTCAATGAATATTTCAATCCCTACATATTGGTTTTTGTTAATTAATCCTTTGGTTAGCTTATTAGTAGGAAACTATATTTCTGAATATTTTAAAAAGTTTAGCATTGTAAAAAGAATGTTTTATGGTTTTGTAACATTGAGTTTAGGATATTTTATCCTATTTGTTGGGTTTTTCTATAGTAAATCACATATAAACATGTGGGTTATCATATCTTCATATACAATACTGATAGCAGCCTCATTTATTATCATTCCCCAGCTCATATCAGAGTTAATATATAGTATATCCCCAAAATATAAATCTAGGGGCGTAGGTTTTTGGTATCTAACTATGGCTTTAGCTCAATATTTAGCAGGACATATAGCTACCTTTATCCACCCAAATTTAGAGACAACAACGTCTAAAAACCTCTCTACTTCCTTTCTATATATTTTTATTTTTACAATAATATTTTTGATTGGATTAAGAATAAATTACAAAAAGTTATCTTATATATTTATAGAAAAAAATTAGATATTCGTTTTTTTGCATACCCCCCTATTTATTATTTGACATAGATTTTTTAAGTTAATGATTATAAATAATAAATATAGCTTAACAGGCTGAGGATAAAAAAATGAATTATTTACAGGAAGTCTTTACTGGAAGAAGTAAAGCAATACATATACGAAATACAGATAAAACAACAGATGATAGTTCTGTGGTTCATAGCCACAGTAGTAAATGGAAAGACCTGGCTGGTTTCAGAGATGAGATGAGAAATAATTGTTACCAAACCAGGCCTAACCATAAAGACGGATCTTTTTTAAGTTTCTTTATCCCTAAAGAAAAAGCCTCCAAGCATTTTAAAAAGTTCCATATTTTGAAGAAAAGTATTTGTACAGAATACTTTTCTTCTTCTTTTATATACACAATAACTACCCTAATTTCAAGTAAAGACATTATTATTAATCGCAAAGAATCTCATCATGATCAATTATTATCCAATTATAGATAAGATTTCCCAAGTGAAATATAACAACGTTTCTTTAAATCTTTTGTTAAAAAGGTGTGCAGATTTTTATAATCAAAAAAAGGAGGGGTGTATGTAATGAATCTTTTAAAATAAAAAGGGACCCAAGTAGCACTAACTACTTTTAACGGGCCCCTCACGACTGGAAGTTTTGTGTAACCCTAGTCAGATTTCAATATAATCTGTTCTAGTCTAAATTTCCAGTCCTTTAATCACAATTTGTAATTATTAGCACTATTTTGTGCACAAAAAGTACATAGGAATTAGGACAATGAGGCTGGAACAAGACTCACAAACACAATTTAAGAAGGTAGGGCGTCGCTCTCATGTATATTCTCCATCTGAGATGGCTTTAAAAGTCCTCTTAGATACTGACGTTGAACACCTTCAAAACCTAATTTCAGGGATTAATTATGACTCCCCTAAAAAAAGGCCTTCTTTAAGTCAAGTTTGTAAAAGTCTTTTAATAAATCATGCTGTTTATTCACAAGCTGTATGTAGAAAACCATCTTCATTGTCTTCTTTTAATAGAGGGGGAGCGGTTTGATGCCTAATTATACCTATTTATCCATTCAAGAACTTATACACCTCACGGATGAAATCTTAACAAAAACCACTCGATCAAGAGAAATTGTTGAAGAATATATTATTCTTAAATCTTTGGAGAGACCAGCAGAAGATTTATACAAAGAAGCCCTTAATTTTAAATCCAAATTTTATAAAATTTCTATTGCTGGAAAGGGTCTTTCATGAACGCTACACCTCCAACATTAAAAGAGATTGAAAATATCAAAGAAATAGCTGTGGCCGCTCAATTAAAACTTAGGCAAGCCCTAGAAACTGTAAAGATGGTCAGTATTCCATTGGAAATAGCTCTTAAAACCTTGGACGAGGCTTTTAAGTTAAGTTTGCAGGTTCAAATGGAATTATTGGACCATATCAACCGCATGATGGAAGAGTCCCTTAAGGAAGAACAACAGCATCAATCTAAAATTAATAAAACCAATAGGGAAAAGAACAATGACAGCTGAAATTATTAAATTAGAAGATGTTTTTAAAGAACGAACGAAAAGAAAACATGAAGTTTTATGTTTTGGCTATATGTGTGAGCTTATAGAAGATGTTTCTAAAACAACAGATATAGAAGTCATCCACAGCATATTTTTTAAAAAATTGGGGAAAATAAACTTAGGGCCAAAGCCTTTTACAGAATTTGTGGAAGTTATTGCTGAGAGTCCACATTTAGAAATGATGCTGAATCATTTGCAATGTTTGCTTGCAGAAACTGATATGGCGGAACCTTTCAGAGTAGCCCGAAAGCTTTATCCAGAAGATAAACCCATTATTGATTTAATGGAGAGAGATTTTGAGGCATTTAGCCTTGAAGCAACCCGATCAGACTTAGATGGAAGAGATGAGACTGTTATGGAGCGATCATCTACGAACCTGAATCGGAGAGGAATCCCTACGCAAATTGTTATCCCTGACAAGCCTTCCTGCGTAGGGGTTCACTTTTCTGAAGAAGAAGTCATAGAGATTTCCCCCAATTTTAATTAACTTCATCAAAAAATAGGAGACATACGATGAAACGATTTTCGCAAGAAAAATTAAATAATATGAAAGACCATCTTTCACAACACAAGAAAATATATGGACTCGCAGCGCTTACTTTAGTTTTTGGAACTTTTTTTTCTGAAAGTGTCCAAGCAGCCCCTGGGGGAGCAGCAGCAGGAGGAGGAGAAATTCCCTCAAGTTTTGAAGGAGGATATGAGGTTGGGGTTAACTGGTTTAAAAAAGGGAGTCGTTTAGCTATTGGAGGATCTATAGCTATTGGACTTGTGACCGCTATTGCTGCAGGAAATTTAATAAGAGCAGGTCTTTTTGCTGTTCTTGGATTTAGTGGAATTTCGTTTCTTAAATTTATTTGGCTGCAACTAGAAACAATGTTTGGGTAGGGCTCATGTCAAATAAGTTTGATTCCAATAAAATTCTTCATCACTTAGATGATCCCAATCGAATTCTTATTTTCACAATTGATGAAGCGATTGTTTTAATAGGAGGATTTATGGTGGGTCTTCTTTTGTCTAATTTACTTTTAATGGTTTTTTCCATAGGGGCTTGTCTTTTAATTAGAATATTTAAAAAGAGGATTGGTGTTGGAGCTTATCAAGCTTTTGCCTATTGGTATTTACCTTATTCAAAAAAGGCTTATAAGGTTTTGCCGCCATCACATATTAGGGAGTGGTTAGGATGAAAAAATATCTTCAAACACACCGAATAAAAGGTCTTTTATCTCAAAGAAATATGCTTCTTACAGGGGCGTCTGGCTTATTATTAAGTAATATATTATTAACGTTCTTCTTGTTTCAAAAGAGTGATCGGATTGTTGTTATGCCCCCAGAGATCAAAGAACAATTCTGGGTTGAACAGAATTTGGTTTCCCCGGGATATTTACAAGAATGGACGCTCTTTTTTACCCATTTATTGCTGGATAATCATCCTGGCAGCATTCGATTTAATAATAATATTATTTTACGCAACATAGTTCCTGAATCCTATACAGCCCTAAAACAACAATTAGAGGAAGAGGCAGATAAATATGCCAGTAAAAAATTGATTACGATGTTTGCTCCCATAAAAGTTGATGTGGATATTCATAAAATGAGTGCCATCATAAAGGGTAAGTTTATATCAAAGATAGGGGAAAGAACAATAAAGGAGAAGGAAGAAACTTATGAGTTTACCTATAAATATAAATACGGAAAATTACTTATTAAAACTTTTAACCGCAAGGAAACAAGAAAAAATGTTTAGATTTTTAGTTTTAAGTTTTCTTATTTTTGCCATAAAAACAGAGGCCTTTCAAAAGATAAAGATAGAAAATTATGGACAGGTCAATGCCACAATTTCAAAAGACGAAATGAATCGTATTTCTGTTGAAGGGGATAGAATTACCCAACTCTTTGGGATTGAGGACAAGTTTGAAACAGAACTGGATGAGGTTAATGGGCAAGTTTTTATCAAACCATTAACTTTAGGCAAAGATCCCCTTAGTTTAACGATTGTAACGGAAGAAGGGGCGACACAAGACTTAATTTTAACGCCTAAAAAAGGACCAAGCGAGGTCATTCTTTTACAAAAGAAGAATTTTATAAAAGATCAAGACTCTATAGAAAAAGATTTTTATTTTGAAAGCCTTCCTATTCAGCAGAAAGTGATCAATCTTTTAAAACAATTGGTAGGAGAGGGGCGTATTAGAGGGTTTATAAAGGATGAAAATTTTGATCGTTTTAAATACGAGAGGTCTTCCCAAAGTAAAAACTTAAGAATTATCCCAATAAAGGTTTTTAAGGGGCAAAAATTCACAGGCCTTATTGCAGATATTCAATCAACAAGTTGCCTTCCTTATTTGGTCACCCCCAAAGAGATCTATGAGCAGGGGGATTTAGCTATCAGTATTAGTCATTTAGTTCTACAACCCCATAGTCCAGTTCGAGTTTATATCTTGAAGAAAACAGGGAGAGAATAATGAAGGCTTTTAAAAAAAACAAGCAGGCACAAAATAAAGTTGCAGGAATAATAGTAGTATTTGGTATTGGGTTTCTTATTCTTCTCTACACTCTTTTTTTTGGAGAAGAGGAGGGGGCTCAAGAAGATAATAAAGTCAAAGGAAACTACAGTAAGAAATTTGAAACAGGGCGTCGTCAGGTAAGTGATAATGAGATTTTTGCCGATGAAATAGAGAAGGAACAAAAAGCCTTAAAAGGAGAATTAGGTGAAGTAAATAAGCATCTTTCTGAATTGAAAGATATGTTTCAAGAAAGCTTAAAAGATTCCAGTCAAAAGGATGTTGAAATTGAAGATTTAAAAAGGAATTTAGATCAGATTATGAATCAACCCCCTGCCTTTCAAGGTAATTCTATGCTTGATTCCTATCAAAAAGATCCAAGTGCGGCTTTAAATGGTAGAGAAATGAATTCATCTATGGAGCCTTTTGGAGAAATTAAATCGACAGGGGGGCTTAAAAAAATAACCCTAAAACTCCAGGCAAAACCAAAGAAACAAGAAAAATATAAAAGAACGACGGATAATTATATTTCAGCGAATGAATATGGCATTGGACGTTTGGTTTCGACAGTTTATGCCTCAACCGCAACAGAGTCGGCAAATAATCCCGAACCTATTAAATTTAAAATCACTAACAGGGGCATTATGCCTAAGGCTTTTGGCCGTGATTTAAATCAATGTTACGTAAGTGGTGCCGCTTATGGGGATGGATCTTCTGAACGTGTAAAGGTTCGTTTAGAGCGCATGTCCTGTATTGAACGGCGGTCAGGAGAGAAGATTGATGTGCCTATTGCAGGATATGTATCTGGAGAAGATGGGGCTAATGGGATGCGAGGGAAAATCATTTCTCGGACAGGAAAAATTATGAGGAATTCAGCGATGCTTGGATTCTTAAACGGCATGACAAAATTCTTTTCCTCACTTTCTCAATCTAGTGTGTATCCAAAGAGTCCTTTTGGGCAAACGGATGCGCTTAAACCTGAGGATATGATGGCAGCTGGTGGTGCTGAAGGTGTTGGCACTGGGCTAGATTTGATCATGAAGAAGTACGCTAAATTTTTAGATCGGTTAGATCCTGTTATTTATATAGCCAATGGTCGAAAAGCAACAATTCACTTCACAAAAGGGGTGGATTTAAATCAAACAGAGTTCAGAAAAAATAAAAGTGAAAAGAATAATAAAGTGCGTGATCGACTGATTGAGACTGGTCTCAATGAGACTAGCTTCAGTGAAAAAAGTAACGTCACCAAAGAAGATGTTGTCCCATGGATGAAAGAAGGAGATTCAGTATGAAAAAAATTATAAGCATGATCGCTTTAGCATTCTTAACCCAATGCTCTGTTTACCAAGAAGAATTTGATTGTCCTTATGGGAAAGGGGTTGGGTGTAAATCAACGGAAGCGGTAGATAAGATGATTGATCAGGGTTCTTTTGCAGAAGAAGGAGACGTTTCAGACTCTATGGATAATGATGATGAAAAAAATCAAGACAGTCGTCCGGCGCAAATTCAATCTGGCAGTTTGCAAGGAAAACAGATTATTCGTGAACCAGAAAAGACTTTAGAAGTTTGGTTGGCCCCCTTTCAAGATAAATCAGGCAACTTATATCAAGAAACCACTATACATACTGTTGTTAAGCCTGGGTATTGGAAGGAAGTCAAATAATGTTTGAAAAGTTTGGGGAACAGATCGCAAAGTTTTTGGGGGAGCGTACGGACTATGGGGTTCGTATGTCATCTCCGAGTGTAGAAACGCAACGAGAGTTTTTAGAAACTTATCACATCCAGGATCTGCTGCCTTATGAGACTTATGATTCCGTTAATCAAATCTTTATTAATAAGGATTCAATAGGATTTGTTATTGAAACTAAACCTATGGTTGGGTGTTCTGAAGAAAACCAAACAGAAATCAGTGCGCTGTTTCAAAATATTTTACCTGAGGGAGGAAATCTGCAATGTATGCTTTGGGCAGATCCTAGGATTGGAGATTTTATAGATCGTTGGCAAGTAGCACGTGAGGGAAGAGGGGAAGTTTTTGAATATTTAGCGAAACAAAGAGCGAAATTTTTAAAAGATCAGATCTATAAAGGCGGCGATAATCAAACATTTCGTAATTTTAGAAGTATTTTTGCTTATTCAGAGCCCTTGGATAAGAAGGGATTGTCAAAACGACAAGAACAAGACATCAATGCCTTAAAAAAACAAGTTCTGAGGGTTTTTAAGACTTTAAAACTGCCTGCCTTTGTTTGGAAACCAGAAGATCTTATTAATACATTGGATGGCATTATAAACTTTCGGCATACACCTGAGGTTTCAAAAATAAAATGGAATAAATATCAAGAGATTTCAGATCAAATACCAAGCTCTGAGACATCTATACAGGTTGATAAAAAAGGTTTGGTATTGGATGAGGGAAAATATCTTATAAAGACCTATCAACTGAAGAGTGAGCCAGATTATTGGAATCTTCATATGATGGGGGAGTTAATAGGGGATCCCTTTAGAGACACAGCCCGCATTAATATTCCCTTCTTAATTCATTATGGGGTCCATGTTCCTCCTCAGGGAATGGCTAGTAATAAACTTTTGATGGGTCAAGATTATTTAGAAATGCAGGCCAAATCTAAGTTGGGGAAAAAGCTTCCAGGTATTCAAGATAAATATAAAGAGGTTGAGTATCTGCGCCAACAACTTTCTAAAGGAGAAAGAATTGTAAAGACTCGGTTTACCGTTAGTTTATTTGGAACACCCGATCAAATAGCAGATGCTCAAGAGGTTTTAAAATCAATCTATAGAATTAGGCAATGGGTTTTAGAAGAAGAGACTTATACACAGTTGCCGGCCTTTCTATCAACACTTCCAATGATTTGGGGAAACGGGATGTCCCGTGACCTGCATCAACAAAAGAAGCTTAAAACAACGATCAGTACAGAGCCTGCAAATTTAGTGCCTATACAAGGAGAGTGGTTAGGAACAAAAAGTCCAGGGATGTTTTTGGTTGGTAGAAGAGGGGAGGTCTTTTGGTGGAGTCCTTTTGATTGCGAAGAAGGTAACTATAACACTTGGTGTACAGGTCTTTCAGGAAGTGGAAAGTCTGTTTTTATGCAAGAACTTATGACGTCTATTGCCTCAACTGGAGGTAAATCTTTTGTTATTGATGTAGGCCGAAGTTTCGAAAAGACCTGTAAGTTATTAGGGGGGCAATATACAGAATTTAGTACAAAATCAGATATTTCTTTAAATCCATTCACAATGATTGATGAGAGTGATGAGAAAGTTATTGAAGATAACCTTTCGATGTTGTGTCCAATATTTTCGATCATGGCCGATCCGACAAAATCAATGGATCGTATAGAAAATGGCCTTTTATCGCAGGCTATTAATGAAGCTTGGAAAAAGAACCGGACAAAGGCAACAATTACAGATGTTGCAGAATGGTTGAAGGCTCAAGATAACATTAGAGCCAACGAGCTAGGCATTAAGTTATATCCTTATACAAAAGATGGGGCTTATGGGCGGTTTTTTAATAAACCAGCTAACATGGATTACAGTAAACCCATTGTTGTTATTGAGTTAGATGAATTAAAAGAAAAGAAAGATTTGCAAGATGTTGTTTTGCAAATGTTTATGATTCAGATCACAAACTCGATGATTTTGGGTAAAAGAGATACGCCATTTCTAATTATGATGGATGAGTGTTGGGATCTTTTATCTTCAGAACACTCTAAGGGGTTTATTGAGATGTTAGCCCGTAAGCTCAGAAAGTATAGAGGGGCCTTGGTACTGGGAACTCAGTCAATAAGTGACTTCTATAAAAACCCAGCAGCTCTTGCTGCTTTCCAGAACTCTCAACATGGCTGTTTGCTTGCTCAAAAAAGAGAAGCCATTAAACAGCTCAATGATTCAAAAGAAATAGATCTGGATCCATTAATGGAAGAATATTTTGCCTCAATACGGACAGAGCAGGGAAAGTATTCAGAAATTATGCTTTACGGACCCCATGGATATGCCGTGGGTCGTCTTCTTCTTGATCCCTATTCTTTGATTCTTTATTCCACAAAGGCAGAACATTATCAAGCAGTGAAAGAATTTGAGAAGAAAGGATATACGCTTGCTGAAGCTGTTTATGAAGTGGCCTATGGAGGCAAGAAGACATGAAGTATTTTTTGATTATAGTTAGTCTTTTAGCCGGTCATTATTCTAAAGCAGACATTGTAGATCTTGGTGTTTATGGGGCTTTATTTGAGATTGAAGAAGAAGATATTCAGCAAGTTATTTTAAATAAACTTCATAAACTTGAAGCGTCAGGTGAGATCGAACAGCATCACCAACAAATAGCTGAGCGGGTACGAAAGAAAATGAATTCTCCAAGGATTATTGAGGGAATCACTCCAACCATAAAAGAGCGTTCTTTTATTTATGATCCCACGTTAGTTGTAAAAAAAGACATTCATCTTCCTGATGGCAGGCTTATTCATAAAAAAGGGAAACGGGTTAATCCATTTGATCACATGGATCTGGGTCAAACTTTATTGTTTTTAGACGGCGATTCTGAAGAGCAGGTGACATGGGCAGAAAGTTTTAAGGGCAGCACAAAGTGGATTCTTGTAAAAGGCAGGCCTTTTGAATTGGAAAAGAAGCAGGGGCATCCTATTTATTTTGACCAGTTTGGAAAGATTACAAAACAGCTAGGTATTCAACAGTATCCAGCTTTTGTAAGGCAAGAAGGCAAGGTATTGCGCATTAAAGAAGTTAAATTGAATTAAAGGAGAAGATCATGAAATCCCTTAATAAAGTTTATTTAAAAGGCAACTTGGGGGCGGATCCTCAAATTACAGACAAAGAGGGCAGACGCTTTGGAAAACTCAATGTTGCGACCAATAAGTCTTACCAAGACAAAACGACAGGAGAATATAAACAAAATACCCAGTGGCACGGCATTCGAGTATTTAATGAAAGCCTTTTAGATAAAGTTTTTACCACCTTAAAAAAAGGAGATGCTGTTTTTATTGAAGGAGAGCTTAGGTCTTATGAAACCAAAGATAAGGAAGAGACTCATTTCCGTGTGACAGAAATTGTTATTGGATATGACGGCGATCTTGTCAAAATCCATAAAGAAGAGGCTGTATAGAAATGCATCTAGGGTTCAGAGCAATATTTAAAAAAGCACTTAAAACTCTATTTATAGTGTTAGTTTTTTTGAATCCTAATTTTTCTCAAGCGACATGTCGTGGCAAATTTATCAATCCTATATCAGATATTTGTTGGAACTGTTTATTTCCCATGACAATTGCGGGACAACCTGTTGTGAAAGGAGAGCCTGAAGTTGGCAATCCGAAAGCACCGGTTTGTATTTGTCCTAAACCCCCGCTTCCAGCAGTGCCTGGCATTCCAATTTCATTTTGGGAACCGGTACGCTTAGCTGATGTGACACGAACCCCTTTTTGTATGATCAATATGGGTGGTGTGACAATGGGTCCCATTCGCCCTCATGGCGGCGGGACACAGGCGATGCAACAGAGAGCAGGGATGAATAAGAGTTTTTATCATGTTCATTGGTATGTTTACCCGGTTATTTATTGGTTGGAACTTTTGGTTGATTTTGTCTGTATGGAGAAATCTGAATTTGATGTGGCTTATATCACAGAACTCGATCCTTTGTGGGGAGATGATATCTTAAGTTTTATTTTAAATCCTGAAGCGGCTCTTTTTGGCAACCCAATTGCCCAAGCAGCCTGTGCGGTTGACTGTATTGCCTGTACATCTGGATTTGGGAGTGATTTTATGTTTTGGTGTGCGGGCTGTCATGGATCTCTTTATCCTTTTACCGGTAATATTAATGCGCATAGTGGTGGTGTTCAGGCCTCAATGTTAGAAGTAGAGCGTTTCATAGCCAAATTACACAGACAAGGTCTTTTATGGGGATATATGGGCGTTAAAGGTCTTTGCAATAAATACCCCATGCCTATTATTCGAAAATCTCAATACAAACTACAAATGACTTACCCTATTGCTCAGACAACAGGGCGGTGTATGCCGATAGGCCGTACAACAACTATTTATGGAGCAGGAAGAGAATTTCCTATAAAGGGAGAGGATTTTGGCTATTTAATATGGAGGAAACGCAATTGTTGTCTACTTTAAAAACTTATTTATTGGCAGGATTATTGATGATCACTTCTTTAACTGGTCATGCAGATGACTTGAAGGAAGATATTTATATATTAGCCTCTTCTTCGTTATCTGAAGATTCTTTGAAACAGCTTGTTAAAGATGCAGAAAAAAAGAACCTTCCTGTCTATTTTAGAGGGCTTATTAAAAATAGTTATAAAGAGACAGCGGCTTATTTTAAAAAACTGGGGGTGGGTATTACAATTGATCCACGTCCCTTTAGAGAATTCAACCAACCTCAAGTACCTGCCTTTGTTTTTAAAGGAAAAGATAAAGTATTTATTTTAAAAGGCAATGTTCCTCTACAATATGCTTTAGATAAATTTAAAGAACAAGTACCAGATTTAGAGGCTTATCTTGGAAAGAATAGGAGGGTTAAATGAGAACTCTTCTTTCTCTCTTGTTTCTTCTTATTTCTGATTATGGCCAGGGAGCAGCCAGTTATTCAGATGGACAAAGTTTTGGGGAAAGTTTAAATGCGTCTTGTCCTATTCCAGAATCAAAAAATGACTTTATGACAGATATTCAAGGATATGGAGAAAAAGTAGAAACGTTTACAGCTGATGATTTGGATCGCCGTAAGGAGACCCTTTTTAAGGAAGAATCTTTAGAGGCTAATGAGGATTTAAAGAGTATTTATCAACAGGGCGTTGAGCGCAAAGCTTATATTGTTCATCCAAACGATCCCCTTATTACACGGGCTTATGAGGCGTTAAGTAACCCAGAAAAATTTTTAACAGAGGCAGAACATGAAGATGAAATTGTGACAGAATGGGAACAAAAAACTTGTGATGAGCAAGCCGAAGATGAAACAACCCATACATGTACCCATGAATTGGTTAAAGCGAGTCAAATAGAGAAAAAAGGCACGTATTGGCGGACGCATTATTGGGGATGGGATGATGGGGATTTTAATTATTACAGGTCTGACGGACCCCATGGACAATATGATCGACATGGTTTTGATGGATGTAATCATCGAAATTGGCATGCTAAGAATGAATTCAAATATAAAAAGAGAACAGTTTCAGTTGGACGTGGAGGGGCTGGAGAATCTACTGCTTGGCTTGAAATATCCAAAGCTGAATATGATAGAGCATCCGCCTCTATACATGATGAATGGATTCATAATTGCACACGCTATACGGCTGGATCTTCTGTTTGGGATTGCCGAAAGACAGGGGGAAAATGTCTTGAGGGGCCAACAACTAAAACCCGTGATGGGGTGAGTTTTACGCGACCTTGTTGGCTAAAGGAAGAGACTTACCAATGTGGTTATAAGTCTACTAATACCTGTGAAGCATTAAGAGAAGAAGGATGCACGCAAGTAGGGGTCCGTTGCAAAGTTAAAGAAACTGTTGCAGAAAAAGATATCTGTCGAGTTTGGCAGAAAGTCATGAAATGTCCTAAAAAAACAGAACGGCTTCGCCGGAAAAATGCAGATAGAGATTTGCCTGGGTGTATGGGGGGCGATTGCAGAGGGAAAAAATCAAACCCAAACAAGGATTTTTTGAAAGCCCTTTCAAAACTAGCTCTTTTAAAACAAATCCAAGATGAAAATGATAAGGGTGCCGATAAGGTCTTATCTATTTTTAAAGGGGGGGGTAAAAATTGCACAACCTCAAAATACGGCTATGAAAACTGTTGTAAGGCAAGTGCCGGGTGGATGACGAGTTTTGGCAAAAAATGTAAAGAGGAAGAAAAACAACTTGCCGAAGATCGCCAAAACGGCTTGTGCGTTGAAGTTGGAAAATTTTGTGCAAGAAAAAAAATAGGCCTTGTAGGGTTTAAATGCCTTCAACAAAAAACAGCTTTTTGTTGTTTTCCGTCACGTCTTTCCCGTCTTCTTCAAGAGCAAGGGCGCAGGCAATTAAGTCTAAAAGGAGAGAGAGGATTGGGATGGGGGCCTGCAGAAGAGCCTAATTGCAAGGGATTTACGGTTGAGCATCTTTCAAAGATTAACTTTGAAAAAATAGATACTCGAGAACTGTTTGCCGCCTTAAATGCAAAAAAACGTATTGCGCCTACAGCTGCTGTTACCTCAAGAATTTCAGCCCGTATGACCTCTATGGTGGATCGTCTTGGAAATAACGATAAAGGAAAAGGAGCATGATGTTAAAGATAAACGTTTCTACGATGACCAATATCAATAACGTGAATGATCAATTGGTTTTGTTCAGCTTTGCAAATAATGCGATAACTTCCAACGCGATAACGCCAGAGAGGGGGTTTTTTGCCAACCAATTGAGTTGCCAACGTCAAAGGGTTCTTTTGCTTCAAAACTCTGTTTTCAAAGTAGTCAAAAATACGTTTGGTATCTTGTTTGGGAAGCTTCTTGAATTTTTTGATAGAAACATCTGTCAAGATGATTTGCCAGGCATTAGTTTTCATCATCGAGCTCTAAAATCTTTTTGGCTTCATCAAGTGTGTAGCGTTTGCCGTTATCTTTTTCAAGGGCTGCTACGGCAAGAAGATAATCTTCTTGATCATCCAAAAACTGTTCAAGGGCTTTTTTGGCGTAATAGCTTTTGGACCGATTGGTGGATGCGGCTAATTTATTCAATCTATCTTCTAAATCGTGAGGTAAGCGAATGCCTAACATAATAAAACTCCAATGTAAAACTTGTTTAACATGTTTAATGTATACTTTATTTTTGTCACTTTCAAGTCTTGCTAATACTTTTTATGACCGTAAAAGCGAGGGTTGGCATTGGTATAAAGATCGGATCATTAAAAAAGAACTCAAGAAAAACCCAAAGAAAACTAAACAGGAAACTATGACTCAAAAAGAATCCATTAATAAGGAAATGGAAGATTATAAGAAAGAGCTAGATTACCGAATGAATAAAGCGATTCTTTACCCAACACCTCAAAATGTGAAGAATTTTATGATGATGAACATGGATATGTTGAACAGATCTAATAGATTTAAAGAGGTTTTTGAGTATGTTCTTTATAATTCGGCAAAACTAGATCCAACAGTTAAAAATCCAACAAGCCAAGTAGCTTTGCCGGTTTATTATCAACAAGAAAAAATAAAATTAGAAAACACCTTAAAGAAACTTTCTAAGACTTATGGATTATTTTTCTTTTATTCAGGTAACTGTCCTTATTGTCACAAGATGGCCCCTATCGTTAAAAACTTTGCCGCTCAATATAACTGGGAAGTGAAGGCTATTAGCATGGATGGGGGCAAGCTTGCTGAGTTTCCAAATGCTGTTACTGATAACGGTGCTGCCCGAATTCTTAATATTCAAAATCTTCCGGCATTAATGGCTGTTGATCCGGTGAGTGAAAAAGTTATCCCCTTAAGTTTTGGGATTGCCAGCCAAGATATTATTGAACGTCGAGCCTATGTATTAGCAAACTTTAAGGAAAAAACACCATGAGAATTTTAAAATTATTAGTTGCCCTATTATTAGTAAGTCAAAACGGAAGTTCAGATCCAGCACGACATTTAGGGGGGTTTTTTAATAAATTAGGCTCTCATGTTAATGCAACAGGTGCAGCCGCTTATAAAGGACAATCGGCTGGCTATTATACAGGAGGAAACCTGTTTGTTCGAAATGAGGTTGAACATTTAAAGTTAGCTGGTATTCGCATGCCAGGTATTAGTGCTGGGTGTGGGGGAATTGATGCACATTTTGGTGGGATGTCTTTTATAAATGCAGAACAGTTTACGAAATTCTTTAGAGCGATGGGATCGGCGGCAATTCCTTATGCGCTTATGCTTGGGGTGGAAACAATGTGCCCTAAATGTAAAAATACGATGTCTGAATTAAATGCCATTGCGGAAAAAGCCAATTCTCTAAGTATTGGGTCTTGTGAATCAGCAGCTGCCTTGGTGGGATCCGTCTGGCCAAAATCAGAACGGAGTCAAGAATATGTCTGTAAATCTTTTGGGGCACAAGCAGGACGATTCTCTGACCATGTAAAAGCAAGGCATGGCTGTGGGGCAGGGGGAGAACGAAAAAGTGTCCTAGATGCTGCAGCTTCTGATCCAAAATATAAAGGCATTTTGAGTGGGGAATTCAATGTAGCGTGGGAAGCCTTGATGAAAGATAGTGAGATATCAGGGGATAAATCTTTAGCAGAATTTTTTATGACGTTATCGGGAACGATCATTTCAAAAGATCCGGACTCTGAAAACCCCCAAATGATTCAAAAAAGATCTAAAACAGAAGATGATGCATTATTTAATGCCTTACTTTATGGAGGGAAAGGAAAAGTTTATAAATGCGGCGATCCAGAAAAATGTCTGAATGTAAGTGAAGTTGATTTAACCATTACTGAAGAAAATGGATATGTGTCAAAGGTTAGAAAACGCTTAGATACAATGTTGAGTAAGATTTATTCGGATACTGCCCTTGAGGCAGATGAACAGAAGTTTTTACAAATTATATCTTTGCCGGTTTATAAGATGTTGAATGTAGCGGCTGCTTACAGTCGTGGGGCCAATCCTGTGGACATCCAAAGTTATGCAGAACTTATTGCCTTAGATATTATTTATCAATATCTTGGAAATATTTTAACGATCGTCAATGATCTTCTAGGTAATATGAAGAATGTCCAGGTCGATGCGACTCATATTACGAATATTCAAAAAGACATTCGCCAAGCCAAAAACTTAATTATTTCAAAACGGAAATCAGCCTATCAGCATGTTCAACAACTTTTAAGTCTCATTAACCAAACAAAAATGCGGGAACGTCAATTGCATGCATCAGCAATGGGGCTTGTTAGGGAAGGAGCATAGAGATGAGTTATACAGTTTATGTAACAACTCAAGGACATGTTGCAGAACAAGTTTTTAATGCGGTTGCAGCTGTTTTTTATGGAGAAGGGGCGGCAGCATTTTTTAAACCAATTTTGGGTCTCATGTTTTTTGCCGGCGTGATGTGGGCTTCTCTGCGAACAGCAACGCAAGGGACGTATAAATTACTCACAACCCATATATTACCTGTCACAGTAATTGTAGGACTTCTTATTACACCTAAAGCTTCTGTTAATATAATAGATGTCAGTAATGAAATGATTCCACGTAGGGTAGATAATGTACCGTGGGCGCTTGCTGCTTTGATGGGCTTATCAACGACCGCTTCTTATGATTTATCTAAACGGATTAACGCCATTTTTACGACACCTGATGATTTAAAATATCATAAAACTGGGATGCTTTTTGGATCTCGTCTGATTCAAAAGGCAAGAATGTCTAAAATAGTAAATTATAATACGGCAAAGAACATGAGGTCTTTTATTGATCAGTGTGTTTTATACGAAGCTTTATTAGAAAGAAAATATGACTTTGAAACGCTTAAGACTTCAGAAAACCTTTGGGAACTTGTGAGGTCAAATGCCTCTCCTGCAAGAGCTTTCAGATGGACAGGGCGGTCAGCTGGCGGCGGGGCTGGGAGTGATATTATTACCTGTCAAGCAGGAGCTGAACGCTTAAATGAATTATTTGAAGAAGAGGCTAGAATGTCGATAGGGAAACTTTCAGTTAAGATATTTGGATCTACTGAAGGTGGCGATCCTACCCCAATGTTAAGATCTGGCTTACAAAGTAGCTTTGGGCACCTTTTAGGATTTGCCCAAACTGCTGAAGAAATCATTAAGCAAGAAATGATGATATATTCAGTTGTTGACGCATTTGAATCCTCTTCCTATGAACTTGGCAATGGTGGGGATTTTTCTGTTCGAAAAGCCTATTTACAACATAAAAGTGGATTAGAGAGCAGTGCCAAATTAGCAGCAGAACATTTACCAACTTTACAATTGGTTATGCAACTCTTATTGGTTGGAGCCTTTATTATTGTTGTTCCTCTATCATTGGCTCTAAATGGTGTATCTTTTTTGATTAACTGGGCTGGAATGGTCCTACAGGTTTTAACTTGGGGGCCTCTTTATTCCATTATCAATATGATTATGATGTCAGCTTCCAAATCTACGACACCTTTGACGATTGGTACGACCAAAGAAATATCTGATGAACACTCTTTGTTTGTGGCCACAGCCGGGGGCTTGTGTATGTCTATTCCTTTTTTATCTATGATGATATTTTCCAAAAGAATTAGGAATATGGGTGAAATGGCTGGATCTCTTATGGGAGGACTACAAGGAGCAGCCCAAGGGGCAGGGGCTGAGATTGCAAGTGGCAATATATCCATGGGGAATCTATCATTTGGAAATGTGCAAGCCCATAATATGAGTTCTAATCAAGAAAACTGGTCATCGAGTTATCAATCAGGACATATGACAACATCCGATGGAGAGGTCACAACAACTCAGACGATGAGTGGACAAAGTATCGTGAATGTAGCGAGTTCAAACTTAAGATCAACCCCACGTATGAGTGAAAGCTTAAGTAATTCTCTTAGTGAACAAGCTCAGTCTTTAGAACAGGCTAGTCAATCAGAACAAGTGGCGGCCATGGAAAGTAAAGCAGCTGGTTACAAAGAAATTCTGTCATTTGGACAACATTTAAATAACCAAGAATCCAGTGGCCATAGTTATTCGCATGCCCAAAAGGGTGATGTAGGGGAAACAGCCCAACAATTGGCCGATCTGACAGATCAGTTTGCTAAACAGGAAAATATATCTAAGGAAAATGCTATAAATGATCTTCTTTCGGCTAGTATTGGAGGAAAAACTTCAGTTGGATTAAATATTTTAGGAAGTGGGGGTTCAGCATATGCAAAAGGAGATTATACACATCAAAGCACCTGGCATAAAAGAGATGTAGAATCATGGAACAAGGCAAAAGACTTTTCAGAAAAACATAATATAGGAGAAATGATCTCCCAATTAGATTCTTATGCGAAAGAAGGTAGGTTCGGGACAACTGAAGATGCAGGAAAAAGTTATCAAGACAATGCGGCGGCTTCTTTTGAAGAATCTCGTAACCATTCAGAACAAGCATCCGCCCTTCATCAAAAAAGCGAGAGTTACTCTACGCTTGCTAACCAAGTGCGCCAGAATGCCTCCTCAATTGATCATAATTTAAGTCAAGATTTTTATAATTGGTTAAAAGATCAACCCGGTGTTGGGGGGCGTGGTCATTTAGGCGAGGGCGGTGCACGCGATATCTTAACAGATACAGGACGTAGTCAATTTTATGCCTCTCGTTTTATAGAACAGCAACGAGATACCTATGCCCAAAACTATATGTCTCAGCAACCAAATATTAAATCTACATATGAAGGATTTAAAGGGGGAATTCCAGGAGATGTGAATGCAGATGCAGAAAAAGCAAAGATCAATAATATAGCAGCGCAGCTTAAAGGTGTTGATAGAAAAATAGAGTCAGTTGTTGAGGATCACCTATCTGAAATTAATGAAAAACTTGGACAACATAAAAAGCATATTACTGCCAAGGGAGAAAAAAGAAAGACACAGGCTCAATGATAAATTTATTTTCTAAGGTGAGAATTTATAATCCAACTATAGGTGCCTGGTTGATTTATGCTGTCTCTTTTCAGGCCATTAGAAAGCTGAGGGTTTTTTGCGTTATCAAGAACATCTATTTTAATTGGATACCCAAAATTTATAGCATTAGACATAAAACACGCAAGGGATGCTGTGCAATAGCTTATGACAATGGTGTGAATAGAAACATTTGAGTATAGGGAAATAATACATAAAATGCTTAAAATAGAAAAAGATATAAAACGAAATAGCGTAACTCTATTAATATATTTTTCAAAATTAGTAGAAGGTTTCTTGGCGATTAGCATTCTTAAAACATCTAAGAAAGCAACGAGTCCAGCATATACGAATAGACCATTAAGAGGAGAGGACAAAACAGCCACAATAGACCCAACTACCAAACCAGTAAAAACGATTTGGATGCGTCGTGCAAAAGGGTTTTTATGTTGTTTAGCTAAAGCCATTCCTGTTCCTTATTTCGATACGATTAGCATATCAAATTTTATTCATAAAATCCAGCAAAACAACGAGAATTCTTATGTTTTTTAAATCTCTAACCCGAGGCGGACAAACACAAATTCACCAATTTAGGATGATCAAACAAGTCCTTCTTGCAGGCCTTATTAGTTCACTCATATTAAGTGCAGGGTATCAGGTTAAGAAGGTGCATGATGTTATTCCAACCCCTATATGGCAAGCAGTATGGAGCTATTATCATGCTCATATACGCCTTCTTGTTCCTCTTGGGGAAGAAAGAAATATTCAAGTTCTTTATCACCCAACTAATGGTGGAAGGCCTTACAATAGAAGAGCAATTGATATCGTACGTCATCGTCAAACAATTATGGCCTCCCAAGTTTTAAAAAAGTACCTTCTTAGAAGGGTTGAGCCTTTTTTCTATCATGCCGCTTTTATCTTTATAAGTATTATGATTCTGTGGTCTCTAATGGGAGGGCTGTCTAGACGCAAGAAACATCTACGAGGTTCCGAAATTGTCAGTCCTCGAAAACTAGCTTGGTTGATTAAGAAAGCTCGTAAGGCTTCTTGGTTAAAAATTGACAAATTGTCATTAATTAAAAACAAGGAAACCACCCATATTCTATTAACGGGCACAACTGGGGCAGGGAAGACTAATTGCCTTCATAAATTTCTCCCTAGGATTCAGAAGAGGGGGCAGAAAGCTATTGTTGTAGACCTTAATGGCAGTCTTGTTTCAAAATATTACAGAGAAGGAAAGGATATTATTCTTAATCCTTTTGATGAGAGAAACCATAAATGGTCTCCTTGGGCAGATTGTTTAACACAATCTCATTACGAAGCTTTTGCTAAGGCTATGATTCCAGGAGATAGCTTTTCAGGAGATAAGTTTTGGGATAGTGCTGCCCAAACAGTTCTATCTGCTGCTTTAGAAAAACACGGGTCTGAAAACGATAAGAAGGTTTCATCTTTATGTCAGACCTTAATGGGGGATTCATTGAGAGATTTATCTCATTACTTTGAAGGAACCCATGCGGCTAATTTGGTGAATCAAGATTCTGATAAGACAACAGGGTCTATTATGGCTTCTCTATCTACACAGATTAAGTCATTGAGATATTTAGAAGATATAGAAAGGCCTTTCTCAATAAGAGACTATATCAAAGATGAGCAAAATGATGGCTGGATATTCTTAACAGCTAAACCAGATCAACGCCAAACTCTAACACCTCTTATAACAGCTTGGTTTGAAATAGCCCTTAATGGCCTTATGTCGCTAGATCCTGATCATAATAGAAGATTATGGTTTATCTTAGACGAACTTCCAGCTTTGCAGAAGGTCCCTTCCTTGGATACAGCGTTAGCTGAATCCAGAAAGTATGGAGGGTGTGTCTTATCAGGCATCCAGAATATTTCTCAATTAACGACAATCTATGGTCATCACACAGCTAAGACCTTGCTTGATAACTTTGCAACAAAGATCTTCTTTAAATCTACCGATCCAGATACAGCGCATTGGATATCCAGAGTCTTAGGATCTTGTGAAGAAGAAGAGACCAATGAGAATCTTTCTTATGGGGCTAACACCATGAGAGATGGGGTGAATCTGTCTCATCAACGTCGTAAAAACAGTTTGGTAATGGATGACGAAATCATGAACCTAAAAGACTTAGAGGCCTACATAAAACTTCCTGAGAGTTTCCCTATAACGAAGATGAAAACCAAATTAGAAAAACCAGAATCCATTACAACAGCGTTTAAAGACTATTCTCCCAAACTTCATAAGTTTGTTGTGAAAAAATCTAAGGAAGAAAAGATTAACCCAGAGAATGAAACTATTAATACAACTCAACCAGAAAAATAGGAGGTTAGGATGAAACAAGAAGAAAAGCTCTATTACCAACTCGCTGAACTAAAAAAAGATATTGAAACAGAAAGAGAAGCTCTTAATAAACAAATAAAGAGACTAGAAGATCAAGTTAGTCGATATATAGCACACATAGGACTAACAAAAGATCACATTGATAATATCCCCGAACAAATGGAAGCTTCTGGAGAAAAAATGATTGAGAAAATCACGGAAGTATCAAAGGATATAGGACAGAATCTATCAGACTCTATAAACAAGCAAGTTTATGACAATTGTATTAATGCCTTAAAGGATCTTAATGCTGAAGCGAACAACGTTCAAATACAGGTTAAGAGGTATAACAAGCAAAACAGAGTTCGCAATATCTATATTGGATTGGCTTTTTTTGTAGGAGTTATTCTAACAGTAGCGGCAATAGAGTATTTCATTCCTAGGAGTCAATACACAGTCTACAGTGTTGATGGAGAAATACTAAAGGTAAAAAAGGCAAATAGCTAAACATATGTGGGTCTTTCACTAAGGCTATACTTGCATCTATACAAAGACATGAATAGAATGGGAAATCATTTTAAACATAGTAAAAGTACTTTAAATTGCTCAGCAGTCGGAATATAACAATTTTTTTAGATGAAAGTGGTGACTTAGGATTTAATTTTAAATCTAAAAAGTCATCTCCTTACTTTGTTATAACCACTTTGGTTATATCAACTAACAAAAATACCAAAGATACTTTTAAAAGAGCTGTCAAAATCACCCTTAAAAATAAAATAAACAAGAAAAGAAAAATCATAAGACCTGAATTAAAGGGAAATAATACAACTATCGAAGTTAAAAAGTATTTCTATGAAAAAATAGGGAAGGCGGAATTTGACATTTTTAGTGTTGTATTGTCAAAAAAAGAAGTAGCTTCGTTAATAGATGGTGCTCCCTCAAAAGAACGTTTGTATAATTATTTAGCTCATATATTAATTGAAAATGTCTTTAATTCATATTCTGATGATATAGAAATAGCTCACTTAGTAGGCGGTTGGGTAAGGTACGTGCGTTTTGGGAACATAGTGAAATATGCTTGCCATTAATGGTGCAGATTTCTTAGACTTTTTGTTCTATATTTTTCAAGTTCTTTGCAAACTTATTTTTTGGTACAAGGGCCAAATGATCCCTCTCTATGCGGCAGTTTTACTGAGGTAATATTTCACTATGTTCCCAAAACGCACGTACCTTACCCAACCGCCTAGTAGTAGATAAGTGTAAAAATGCTAAGGATAGAGAAGAGTTTGATAATTACTTAAGATACCAACTACAAAGTATTTTTCCTATCAGGGTCTGCGCCCATAACGGGCCAAATATTACATGGGAGTGATTTAAACCCGCAGCATACCTCAAATTTCTGATAGTTTTTTATTCTAATGCTTTAGATTTAGCTGAAGCATGACGTTCTTTAAGCTCAATGTCGATGTATTTATCGGTAATGGCACTGGAGCTGTGGCCAGCATCATCACGGACATGCTCTCTAGGTCTCCGTTTAACATCCTCAGAGATGCCTGTATGCCTCAACCAATGGACTGTTGCCTCCATTAAGGCTTCAGCTTCTTCCTCATAGTCATCTAATTTTAATTGGGCAACAGCTTTATCAAAGCAGTGTTGAATAGTTTCCCTTATAGGGCCAGTATGTGTTAAAGGGCCTTTACCAGCTATTTTAGGAAACAGCGGTGAATTATCAGAAGGGGATGGAAAAGGTGTTAGATTTAAATAAGTTCGCCATCTCTTTAAAGATTCTAGGATAGAATCGCTCACTGCAATTTGTCGTTGTTTATTGCCTTTGCCAACGGTTACAAACCACCATTGATTATGATGATCTGTAAAGAAATCATTCATGGTAGGGGTCCATCTCTCACTTGCAGCCAATTCTGAAATCCGTAAATACATTCCATAGAGAAGAGAAAGCATAAATAATGTCCGTTCATGTTTTGAAGGTTCTTCTTTTGCCATTTGCTTTGCTGTATTAAATACGTACTGCCATTGTCGGGAGGTTAAGCGTCTTATTCTAGGTTTTCCTTGATTCCTTTTAATAAATTGGCTTTTCTGGCGAATAAGAGCTACGGGGTTAACCAACACATATTCTTCTTGTAAGAGATAAGTAAAAAAGCTGCTAAGAATCGCAAACATATCTTTAATGGCTGTTTCTGACAGGGAAAAATCTCGTATATCAGCTTTTTCACCTTTTTTAAAATCCCGTTTGGAAACTTTAGCAATAAAGGGTCGCCATTCAGCATTGGGTTTTCGTAGGGTGTTTTTGCCAGTATATCGGGGGAGTTTTTTAAGTCCAATCCAGCTTTTAGGAGGTTTTTGGCAAAACTGAATGAAGTATTGAATATCATCTCTGTTCAGCTCTTTAATGGTTTTATGGGCAATATGCCAAGTCCATTGTAGAAGGCGTTCAATTTCACGTCTATAGGCTGTAAAAGTTCCCAAACTTCCTTTATAGGCTCTTAAGAAGGTTAGTGCCTGGTTAAAGTCTTGATGATACCGTTCATCAATATAATTCAAGGCCATTGGATATTCATCAATACATTTTAAAGAGTCAAATAAGGGAATGAGAGATTCTCTAGCCATGATTAATTATCTGTTACCAATTTAGGATTATTATTACCTATAATAATCAACATTATTACCTTTTCTTGTCAATCCAATTATTTCCTCTTAAGCTTTTCCTTTGTCCAATTATTCGCCAAAGAAAGGATATAATCATGGCATTACCATCAATTTTAACATCTCAACAAATCAAAAACTTTGACACACCTCCTAAATTTACGCTCCAAGATCGCTATTTTTTCTTTAAAAATGAAGCGTTCTTAGATCAAACTTTAGCAAACTTAAAATCCCCCACGAGTAAAGTTGGATTTCTTTTGCAATATGGATATTTTAAAGCCGCTAAAAAATTCTTTTCGGTTAAAAACTTTAAGAACCTTGATATCAATCATGTTTGTAAAAAACTTTCCCTAAGTTCTAAGAAAATAGATTTTTCAAACTATTCTTCTAGAGTTTATACTCATCATAAGAAACTTATTTTACAACATTTTGATTGGCAACCGTTTAAAGAAAGGTTTCTAAAAGATCATTCTGTTGAAAGTATCAACTCTCTTCCAGAAGGTTTTTATCAAGCTATCGAATTTCTCCACAGAAATAAAGTGGAAATTCCAGGTTATAGAACCCTGGCCCCACTTGTTTCAAAGCCTTTTAATAAACTAGAAAATAACTTGATAGAAATTATTAAAAACTATCCTAATTTAAAGGTATTTAAGCCTCTAAATATTATTCTTGAAAGACTAACAACTGCGAAGGGATTTAAACAAATGACCCAATCGGTAAAACCTTTTGCTATTCAAGAAAGCTTGCAGGATTTTAAGGTTTTTAAAGAGGGTTTTGATAATTTGGAAGAATTAGTTCATCAGCTGAACCTCACCCCTGCTTCTATTGAATATTATGCGACTTGGGTACATAAGTCTGAGACTTTTCAACTCAATCAATTTGCTAGCAAACATAAGCTTTACCTCTATTTAATAGCTTTTGTTCACTACCAATATTATTCTCGCCAAGATGCTTTGATAGACATCTTTTTAAAATCTGTCCAAGCCAGTATTAATGCTGCACGGGCCTATCAATATAAAATACATGCCGCTCTCAGAGAAGAACAGTATCAAGCAACCAATAAGATCGTTAAAACATCTCTTTCAGCTCATAAACTCCTTTATCAAATCAAAGAGTTTGTAGGGCTTGAAACCCTTTCCTATAAAGAAAAGGTGGAGCTTATTACAGCGATCCTTACTGACTGGCATGGAGATGAAGAGCTTCTAACTAAACAGGTAAATAATTTGACGAAAATTGAAAAGAAAAGCAATTGGTATAAAGCTTTAGAGTCTCAGTCAATCCGTTTGCAACGGCGTGTGAATGAAGTTCTAAAAGTCTTAGAATTTAATCCCCTAACCTCTTCGGATTCTGACTTGTTGAAAGCTATAGATCATTTTAAGATTTGTGAGGGAAACATCACATCCACGGCGCCGATGGGCTTTCTTAAAGACGTAGAACGTAAAGAAGTTACAAAAGAGGATGGGTTTAGGGTTTCCCTTTATAAAATTTTGTTGTTTATAAACGTGGCTGAAGGAATTAAATCAGGAAAGCTCAATCTCAAACAGTCTTATCGCTATAAATCCTTAGAAGAATATATGATTGAACGGGAAACTTGGGAAAATGAGGGTGAGACTATCTTGAAAGACACGGATTTGCAAGAATTTAAGGATTTTAATGGGGTTGCTCTTAATCTTAATAATATTCTTTCTAATAAATATAAATCTGTTAATAGGTCTTTAAAAAACAACCCCTACTTATCATTGGATGTTGAGGGCAAGCCTAAACTCAATACGCCTAACGTAGAGAATAACGATACAGAATATGTATCCTCAATCCTTAAAGAAAATGGGGAGGTCTCACTTTATCAAGTGCTGTCAACAGGAGAAGAGTTAACTGGATTTTCCAAGGCTTTTAAACATCATAGTTTGAAATATTCTAAAATGAAGCCGACTTTCGAGAATCTATCTGCAGGAATTATGGGTATAGGCTTAAATCATGGGATTTCTCAAATGGCTCAGATGTCCAAAGGAATTTCAGAAAAGGCCTTACGGAATATGATTAATTGGTTTTTTAGTTTGCCGAATATTGAAAAGGCTTATGGGACGTTTGCCAATCATATTGGGGGCCTTTCCTTAAACAAAGCTTATGAATTTAAGGAGAACGAATTGGTAACTGGGAGCGATGGGCGTAAGATTCCTATTACGGTTGATTCTTTAAATTCGAGCTATTCTTACAAATATCCATATTTTGGAAAGATTGGCGTTCATTATACTTTTTTAGACGAAAAACATCGTCTTATGTATTCAACGATTTTGAGTTCAACAGAACGAGAAGCGGCTTATGTTATTGATGGATTGCTCCATAATGACGCCATTAAGAGTACAATTCATTCAACAGACACCCATGGCTATACAGAGATTATTTTTGCCATTCTCTATTTTATGGGAATAAGCTTTGCGCCCCGGTTTAAGAAAATAAAAAATCAGCATATCTATAGTTTTGACCCAAGAAAGGAGTATGTCAAAAAAGGCTATAGAATTTTGCCGTGCAAAAGAATTAATATCAAACTCATTGAAGAGAACTGGGATGATATCTTAAGATTTATGGCCACAATTAAATCAAAACATACTCCCGCTTCTCAGCTTCTTAAAAGGTTAAGTTCTTATGCTAAAGATAACCCCTTATACAAAGCACTCAAAGAATTTGGACGCATCATTAAATCCACTTACATCTTAACTTACTTTGAAGATGTGGAGCTAAGGCAACTTGTTCAAAAAACCCTAAACCAAGTAGAGCATTCTAATAAATTTGCCAAAGCAATATCTTTCGCAAACAACCAAGAGTTACAGTACGCCACAAAAGAAGAACAACAAATTGCTCTTGGCTGTACCACTCTCATTCAAAATGCCATTGTGTTTTGGAACTATCTCCATGTTTCACAAAAAATAGTAGATACAAAAGACCCTAAAGAACAACAGAAAATGATTAATCTTATAAGCAAAGGATCTCTTCTTTGCTGGGGCCATCTCAATTTCCATGGGGAATATAACTTTAACAAAAAAATGCTAAAGCAAAATATCTTCGATATGGACAAAATCAATAAACTAAAGATAAAAAAATAAATTTGACAATCGGAATATCCTGAAGCAAGATGACGTAGTCAGCTTGCTTCTCCTGTTTGTTCTCAACTATAATTGACCATTAACCAATTCATTCCAATCATTTTTTTAAGAAAAACTTTCAGAAAATTTGAGGCATAATCTGCGTTTTGGGGTCTTCCATGTAATATTTGGCCCGTTATGGGCAAAGACCCTATCAACACAAAATTATTTATAACACACGAACACTCACAGAACAGTCATGGGCTACAGGTCGTAGATATGTTTTGTTACGGTGTAATGAGAAAGTATGCCTTAGAAGACGAGGGGTGGTTTGATGTTTATAAGAGTAAAGTTAAAGAAATAAAAAAGGTGAACCCTGTAAAGTCTTTTTCCTAAGGCTCATACCCAACCGATGGAAGGGAGCACCAAAGGCACTCTATAGGAATTACTCACCTTAACTATAATATAGTATTTCTTTATCTAATTTACAATATATAAATTTATCCGCCCATCTTTCGACACAATAAATATAATTATGGAAACTAAGTAATTGATTTAACTGTATTATTTTCTATATCAAAACAGTTCACAAACCTCATTTATTTGGATTTAATTTTACTATAATGCTCAGATAGCTTTTCCTTAATTGCATCAATTGCATCCTCTTTTTTCATTGAAGAAAATCCCCTCACAAGTGCTTCAACAGTATAGCGTATACTATCATCTCCCGCTATTCCTGCTTCATAGTACAATCTTGCTCCTTCCGCGTAGTCATCGCTTGAAGACATTATTTCATTTGCAGCATCTATCAATGCCCAAGGTTCTCTTTTTTCATATCCCTCCTGAATCTCTTTAGACAATACAGCCTTTCCTGCCATAGCTCCACCTCCTTCTTCCTGCCGTTCTTCCGTCATTGCGGCCGCTTTTACATATTGATTGGAAATACATACGCATCCTATAAATATTGAAATATATATTATGTGTCTCATGACCGTTCTCCTTTCTAAATTCATCCAGGTCTCACTACTGAATTGATTTTTACACTATAGTCATTCACAAGTTCTGCTTTTTCTGCTGGTGTAAGATCTTTCTTAAAAAAATACATAGTTTCAAATTCTCTTCTTATCAACCTTTGGCATGTGATACATGATGGTTGATAGCTTAGCATGGCAACTCCATAGGAAATATATTTTTTTCTTCTTCCCCCTGGATTGCCTGGATTATCCTCTTCCTCATTAATGTCATCAAACTTATCTTTAACAAAAGAACTCAAGGCATTTAAGATAGCATACTCCGTATGACAGAATTTTCTAGAAAAATTACCCATATTAGAATTAATGGCATCATAAGCTCTTCTAAACTCTTCTTTGAATCCACCCCAATCATCCCCTAAAGCAAAAATCCCTGCCCTTCTTGGGGTTTCTATAAATTCATCAAATATAGTCTTATAGGCTAATAGCTTAGCTTCTTCATCCCCCCCTGCATAAAAATCAGAGACAAATTTATTTTCTTCCGCAAATTCATCAAGATTAGCTTTATCAGGATCACCTACAGTTGATTCTTCAAATTTCTCTCTAAGATATTCATTAGTCCATTTTGCCTTAACTCCTGCTCCTCTCTTTTTTTCTAGAGACCACCCGCTTATAAAAGTCATTGGGATGTTGAGATAATAGAGATCCCCTGAATTTGTTATAAGATATATAAAAGCAACAGCTACATTAGGATCTGGCTCTGGAAGTGCGGCTTTTACTTTTTCTAAATAGTTTTTATAGCCTCGCAATCTCTCGTTTATTTCGGCGTTATTTCTTGGTTCACCAATAATAACACTTTCATATAGGACCCGCGGGAGCGAATGGACAGAAAGTTACGGTTTCAGGGGTTATTTTTTAT